>Ga0209373_10000078_pt1 | contig 212045 bp, 200 predicted proteins | sample Higcelweek5metaG_FD_187173 | JGI IMG/M metagenome (GOLD analysis project Ga0209373, IMG submission 187173) | Freshwater pond sediment microbial communities from the University of Edinburgh, under environmental carbon perturbations - High... | ecosystem: Environmental > Aquatic > Freshwater >... | reverse complement strand
TCAAGGGAGGGCGGCGCCGGGTTCGCGAAGCCCTCTACATGGCGGCTGTCGCCGCTGTCCGATCCAGAGATCGCTTCGCCGTCTTCTACAAACGCCTGCTCGAAGCGGGAAAGCCCCCAAAGCTCGCTCTGATTGCTGTCGCCAGAAAAATCCTGGTCATTGCCAACGCGATCCTGCGCGATCAGGCTGTCTTCCTGACCTGAAAACACAGTTGCCGGATCTGCGCTCCGCTTGTCCGGGATGACGCCGGGAAGGGGGCGCCTATACGCCTGCGCGGGAATAACGGCAGAGAAGCGCCACTACGCCTCGAGCATCTGCACCATCTGGCCGTCGGGGCCGAAGCAGGCGCAGGTCAGGGTGCCACCGAAACCGGCCCCCGAATCCAGGGTGGCGGAATAGGCCCCCACCCGCACACCGCCACGGCCGCGGCGGTCGGAGCCGCGTACCACCAGCTTGAAATCGCCATAGGGGGCGTCCAGCACCTCGAACCCGGCCGAACCCCACCAGAAGGCGTCCACCTGGGCGGGCAGCGGCCGCGTCGGGTCGATCCCGGCATGGACGAACAGCAGGGAATGGTCTTCGGTGAAAGCGGCATGCTTCAGCACGCCCATCAGCGCGGTATGGCCGTCGAAATTGCGCATGTTCTGACGCAATTGCCCGGTCCAGCGGGTCATGGCCAACACGCCCTCGCGCGCCGCCGACAGGCCTTCGTCGATGCTGCCGCCATAGGCGGCGATGGTCGGGCCGATGCCGTGTTCGACCATCCATTTCAGCACGTCGGACGGATTGGGCGCGAACTGCAATTGCAGCAGCTTCTGCCACATCTCTTCCTGGGCGCCGCGCAGATAGACGATATCGTCCACCTCCACATCCGGCCGCGCCAGGAAACGGCGGCGGAACAGCAGGATTTCGTCGATGGTGTCGCGGACGTTTTCGCCATAGCCCAGGGAATCGCCCAGATACACGATCTGGTCGCCCACATGCGCATCCTGCGCCAGACGGGCGTGCAAGGCGCGCAGGCGTTCGACCTCGCCATGGATGGCGGCGATCGCCCAGATGCGCCCAGACCCGCGCAGAGTGGCGAAGTGATTGGCTTCGGACACGGATATCCCCCGGTTGAGCGGCCATGGTCGCAGGACCGGCGGATTGCGTCAACGCTGCAAAGCAACAAGGCGGCCCGAAGGCCGCCTTGCACGTTCATGTCACCTTGGGAAAAATCTCAGGCGGCATCCAGCAGTTGCACCAGCTTGTCACTGGCAGCGGCGGTGTCGATACGCTCGACCGCGGCCAGCTCGGCGGCCAGACGCTCCAGCGCCGCTTCATAAATCTGGCGCTCGGAATAGGATTGGTCGGGCTGGTTGGCGTTGCGGTGCAGGTCGCGCACCACTTCGGCGATGGACACCGGATCGCCGGAATTGATCTTGGCCTCGTATTCCTGGGCACGGCGCGACCACATGGTGCGCTTGACCTTGGCGCGGCCCCGCAGGGTGGACAGGGCGGTGTCCATCACCGAACGCGACGACAGCTTGCGCAGACCGGCCTTGGTGGCCTTGGCCACCGGGACGCGGAGAGTCATGCGGTCGCGGTCGAAGGTGATCACGAACAGTTGCAGCTTCATGCCGCCGATTTCCTGGTTCTCGATGGAGACGACCTGGCCGACGCCATGGGTCGGATACACCACGTAATCACCTTCGGCGAAAGAAACGCTCGACATCTGATCACTTCCCTCGAAAGCCGCCGCGTGCACAGGCTGAGCGCCAAAGAAAAGAAAGGCGCTCCTGCCACGTCCACGACGGGCGGGGGTTTACTCGCATTACGATATTGGTCACTTGGGGGCGGCACTGCGGGCCGTCCTGGCTGTCCGTCGGCGGAGTTCGACGGACTGGAACTTGTACCACAAAGCGGCCGTTAAGGACCAGAGAAAAAGCCCGCCCCCTCTTCCGAGGGAGCGGGCTTCCGCTAAGGTCTTGACCCTATTCGGGAATCAGCGCTTGGCCGGTTCCGCCGACAGCATGCCAGCCTTGCCGGGCTTGCCGCGCCACTCGTCGGCATCGGCGGGGGCATCACCCTTCTTGGTGATGTTCGGCCACTGGGCGGCGTAGTCGCGGTTCACACCGACCCAATCGGCGGTCTTGGGATCGGAATCGGGGAAGATGGCCTCGGCCGGGCATTCCGGCTCGCACACACCGCAATCGATGCATTCATCGGGATTGATGACCAGGAAGTTCTCGCCCTCGTAGAAGCAATCCACCGGGCAGACTTCGACACAATCCTGGTACTTGCACTTGATGCAGTTCTCGGTAACGACGTAAGCCATGATCCTCTCCAGCCTGCGGGGCCTTGTCCGGGCGTGGACGCCTCAGCCCTCGGAACCCATGCGGGCCAAGGTACGCTTGCGCGCCGCCCCGGCCTCCTGATCGGACACATACACCAAACCGGCCAGCCGACGAAGCAGGTTCGCCTCGTAATCATGCAGCCGCCCGTCGGCGTAAACCACTTCCCATAGCATTTCCAGGACCTCGACCCGCTGATCATGGTCAAGCGCGTTCTTGACAATGCGGGTCAGTCCCTCCAGCCCGGCGGCGCGGTCCTGGACTTTTTCCGCCTCGGCCAGCAGGGCGCGGGCCTGGGTCTCGCTCAGCTGGAAACGCCGCGACAGCAGGGCCAGCACGCGCGCCCGCTCGTCCGCGTCGAAAGTGCCGTCCAGGGTGGCGGCCTCGACCATCAGGGCGGCGACGGCGACGCGCAGACGCGCGGCGTCACCATCGTCCGGCCCCTGGCCCAGCAGCGTTTTCAGCAATCCCAACATGGGAAGGTCGATACCACGCCGCCGGGCCGCTTCACAACCCCGTGAAGTGTGGGGTCACAGATTGGTGCGCAATTGCACCGCCTTGTTGCGGCGTTTGCGGACGGCGAGATTGAGCGCCTCCACCAGCACCGAGAAGCCCATGGCGAAGTACAGATAGCCCTTGGGAATGTGCACGCCCATGCCCTCGGCCACCAGACTCATGCCCACCAGCAGCAGGAAGGACAGGGCCAGCATCTTGACCGTGGGGTGGCGCGACACGAACCCGGCCAGCGGCCCAGAGGCGATCAGCATCACCGCCATGGCAACGACGACGGCGGCGATCATCACCCACAGCTGGTTGGCCATGCCGACGGCGGTGATCACCGAATCCAGCGAGAACACGATGTCCAGGATGCCGATCTGCACGATGGTGGCGATGAACCCGGCCTTGGCCGCCTTGGCGACGCCGCCTTCTTCATGGCCGCCCTCGTCCTCGCCTTCCAGCGAGCCGTGGATTTCATGGGTCGCCTTGGCCAGCAGGAACACGCCGCCGCCGATCAGGATGATGTCGCGCCACGACACCGGATGCTCGAACACCACGAAGACCGGTTCGACCAGCCCGGCGATCCACGCCAGCGAGGCCAGCAGGGCCAGACGGGTGACCAGGGCGAAGGCCAGACCCAGTTTGCGGGCCAGCGGCCGCTGTTCCTCGGGCAGGCGGTCGGCCAGGATGGCGAGGAACACCAGATTGTCCACGCCCAGCACGATTTCCAGCGCCGACAGCGTCAGCAGGCTGATCCAGATTTGCGGATCGGAAAGCCACTCCATGGGGCACAAATCCTTCGGTTTCGGAAATGACAGACCGGCAGTGTAAGGACTTTTCCGGACTTTTCCAGGGCGACCCGGTTAAAAAGCCGCGGCGTCCCCGCCCGAGGCATGGCGCGGGAAGATGATGGTGAAGCGGGTGCCGCGCCCGGCCTCGCTGTCCACCGACAATTGCCCTTCCAGCGGGCCAGTGACCAGATTGTAGACGATATGCAGGCCCAATCCGGTACCGCCAGCGCCGCGCCGCGTGGTGAAGAACGGGTCGAAGATGCGGGTGCGGTGCTCCTCGGCGATACCACGGCCGTCATCGGCATAGACCAGCCGCACCAGTTCGGGCGAGGGCTGATCCACCACGATGGTCAGATGACCGCTCTGGCCCTCGTCATAACCATGCACGATGGAATTCATCACGAAATTGGTCAGCACCTGGCTGAGGGCGCCAGGATAGCCCTCGACCATCAGACCGGGCGGACAGTCGATATCCACCCGATGCCCGGCCTGGCGGATGCGCGGCTTCAGCGAGGCCAGGGTCTCGGCGATATAGGACGCCAGTTCGAACCGCCGCCGCTCGGCCGAGGTGCGGTCCACCGCCACCTGCTTGAAGCTGCGGATCAGCGCCGCCGCCCGTTCGCAATTGCCTAGAATCAGGTGAGTGGTGTCGGCCGCCGTCTCCATATAGCGCTCGAAATCCTCGATGCCGATGTCGTCGGCCTCGAACAGCTTGCGCATATGGGTGGTGGCGTCGGACAGATGCGAGGCACAGGACAGGGCGATGCCGACGGGAGTGTTAATCTCGTGCGCGACACCACCCACCAGCGCACCGAGCGAGGCCAGCTTTTCGGCCTGGACCAGGGTTTCCTGGGCCTGCTTCAATTTGGCCAGGGCTTCCTCGGCCTCGGCCTTGCGCTTGGCCAGTTCCTGGTTCAGCGAGGCCAGCTGGTGCTGCATGCGGTCCGAGCCCTTGACCAGCCGCCGCTGTTCGCGCACCGAACGGCGATAGGCCTCGGCCAGTGCCTCGACTCCGGCCCGCAACTCGGGGTCGGACCCGGACAGCCGCTCGCGCAGCGCCTCTGCCTCGGCCAGCACCCGCTCTTCAGCATCGAACAGGTTGAACGACTTGTCGGACACCGGCCGCTAGCCTTCGGTCGCCACCAGATTGAAGGTGACGTGCTCCAGATCCTCCGAGAAGTCCTCGCCGAATTCCTGCATGGTCTCGTCGGCGGCGGCGTAGAACCAGTTGATCACCACGCGCACGCCACCCTGGGCGGCACGCTCCAACAGCTGGAACATGTTCATCAGCGCCTTGGCGCTGGAGCTGTTGAAATAGATCAGGTTGAAATCGAATTGGATTTCCCGCCCCTCGGCCTCGGCCACGAATTGCTCGAGCGCGGCGAAGATGGGGCCGAACACGGCCGAGGCATCCTCGGGATAGGATTCACCCTTGAGCGACAACCGCCCGGCGGCGAAATCGAATTCCACCTCGGGCGAGCGCTCGGTGGCGGCGATCATCAGGTTTTCCATGACCCCCCTCAGATGGAAACTTTGAGACAGAAGAAGAACTTGTCGTCCTCGATCCGTTCGAAATCGAACTGAATCGGTTCGCTGGCGCGCCGCGCGATCTCGATCAGACCGATGGTCGCGCCCCGGCTCTTCTCGTCCGGAGCTTCTCTCAACTGTTCTTTGTAGTAAGCCTTGATCTCGTCTTTGTCCATCTTTTGGAGAGTTTCAAGGCGCTGACGCAACCTGGGGACATCCTCCTCCAGGATGGTATTGGCGCAGACGATGAAGAAGCGTCCGTTCTCGGTGCCGATGGTGACCATGCCCGAAGACAGTTCCACCGCCTTGCCGAAATTGCCCAGAACCTTTTCCGCCGAATAGCGGATGATGTTCTGTGCCTGCTCGATAAAGACCGAGAAGACCTTCTTGATGGTGGTGACGTCGGTATCGTCCAACGTCATCTTCTGACGCAAGGTATCGCCCAGGGAATACAGGATTCCCTCGGACAGATAGCCGGAGAACGAGAACAGGATACCCCGTTCGTCCAGCATGCCCTTGAACGCGCGGTAATGCGGCGCAAGCCGCTCGGCAGGGATCGTCACGACAGACCTTCCTTGCAACAAGGTGACACGGTCATACACGCGGGAGGAAACCGGTTCAACCGCCGCCCTCCGTCTTCAGATAAGGTGAATAACGTTCGACAATACGGCTGTAACCGCCCGAGTCGCGCAGCTTGCGCAGGCCGCGGTTGAAGCTGTCGCGCAAGGCGGCGTCACGGAACGCCACGCTGTATTCGGTCTGCGGAAAGATGGCGTGAACGCGCAGAACCTGGCCGGTATCGGCGCGTTCGCGCACTTCGGAATCATGGGCGAACCAGCCGAAGATGAACCGGTCCGACACCACCGCATCCACCCGCCCCAGATACAGCAGCAGCGGCTGCATGCCCTGGCGCGCCTCTTCGCGATAGGCAGGGTTGGACTCGCTCATGGTCTGGAATTCCGGCCCCAGGTAATGGGCGGCGTTCTGGAAGGCCAGCACCGACTTGCCCGCCAGATCAGACGGCCGGGCGATGGTCAGATCGCGCGACGCCAGGGTCAGGACCACGTTGTGATAGGCGACGTGGGGATTGGAATAGAACGCCTGCACCCCGGAATCGGAACGCATGGTCATGGCCGCGTCCACCAGCCCGCTTTCCATTTCCTTGCGCAGGCGGGCGAAGGCCATGAATTTCGGCTTGAGGGTATGGCCTTCCAGCGCCAGGGACTCGCGCACGATGTCGTATTCCAGCCCCCGCCAGTCCTCGACCATCACATAGGGCGGCAGGTCGCGGCCCACCGCTATCACCACTTCGGCGGCGCGGGCGGCGGACAGGCCGCAGAACAGCATCAGCACGGCAAGAAGGGCGCGCGGCATGGGCCTAGTCCTTCTCGCGCGGGGCGGCGCGCAGCCGCACGGTGAAGATGGATCCGCGCCCGACCCGGCTGTCCACGACGATGGTGCCGCCATGCATCTCGACGATCTGGCGGACCATGTGCAGGCCGATGCCCGAGCCCGCGAATTTATGGGCGTTGGCGGCGCGGAAGAAGCGTTCGAAGATGCGCGGCACATCCTCGGCCGGAATGCCGATACCGTGGTCACGCACCTGCACCAGGATGCCGTCATGGTCGGGCCGCGCCGAGATTTCCACCGCGCCCTCGGAATATTTCAGGGCGTTGCCCACCAGATTGTTGAACACCAGCGCCAGCAGGCCGCCATCACCCCACACGGCGGGCAACTTTTCCAGTGCCAGGGTCAGATCGCGCCCCGGCGAGGCGGTGCGGTGGTGGTCCATGGCCGCGTCCAGGATCGGCGCCAGGTCCAGCGCCTTTTCCTGCATGACGATGCGGCCGGATTCCAGCTGTTCGTCGGCCAGACAGGTGGCGATCAGGTCCACCAGACGCTGCACCGCGCCGCGGATGGTTTCCAGGCGCGGCAACATGGTGCTGTCGGCCTTTTCCGCCCGCATCATCAGCATCTGCGCCGCCGAATCGACGATGGCCAGCGGCGTGCGGAATTCGTGGCTGACCATGGACAGGAACTGGCGCAATTGCTGTTTGGCCTCGGTCTCGCGGTTCAGCGCCAGTTCGGCGCGGTCGCGGGCCAGGGCCAGGGCCTCGCCTTTTTCCTCGAGCTGGACGGTGCGCTCGGCCACCTTGCTTTCCAGCGAGGCGTTCAGCGCCCCCATCTCGGCGTTCAGCCGGGCGATCGTCGCGATGTCGCGCCACGACCGCACCGCGCCCACCAGGGCGGTGAACAGTTTTTGCGCCGTCAGCTCGGCCTTGGATTTGTAATCGTTGATGTCATAGGCCAGCACCACGTCGCGCTCGGGCGCCTCGCCGGGCTGGCCGGTGCGCAGGATGATGCGGACATGGGTGTTGCCCAATTCGTCGCGGATGTGGCGCACCAGCCGCAGACCGGCATCGGGGCTTTCCATCACCACGTCCAGCAGCACCACCGGGATGTCCGGTTGGGCCGCCAGGATGCGCCCGGCCTCGGCGGCACTGGCCGCCGACAGCATGTCGAAGCCGCGGCCGTCGAAGGTGAAATCGCGCAGCAGCACGCGGGTCATGGCGTGGACCTGATCGTCGTCGTCCACCACCAGCACGCGCCACGGCGCGGCCTCGGCAACGGCGGGCGCCGCGCCGCGTGTCTTGAAGGAGAGTTTGGCGTCCCGCGCCATCAGCGCACGAGCACCGGGGCGGCGAAGGCATAGCCGGTACCGTGCACCGCCTCGATGGGCAGCGGGTGGCCCAGCACTTCCTCGCCCTTGGCGCGCAGGCGCCGCACCATGGAATCCACCGAACGGTCACCCACGTCCCATTCGCGCTTGCCCAGCGCACGGAAGATGTCGGAACGCGACACCGGCTCGCCCGGCCGGTCCACCAGCAGATTGACGAAGACCCGTTCGTTGGCGGTCAGCTTGAGCATGCCGCCCCGGGGCGACAGCAGCGCCCACGCCACCTGATCATAGACCCATCCGGCGGCAGGCCCGGCAGAGGGCGCGGCGGCGGCAGGCGTGGCGGCAATAGTGGCGGACGAAGGCGACACCTTGAGGCGGCGCGCCAGGGTCCGCACCTGGGCCTCCAGCTCGCGCAATTCGATGGGCTTGACCAGATAGACGTCAGCGCCGATCTCGAGCCCGACCACGCGGTCCACGTTCACGCCGCGCGCCGTCAGCATGATGATGCCGACCTCGGAATGGTCACGCAGGCGCTTGGCGATGGAAAAACCGTCCTCGCCGGGCAGGTTGACGTCCAGGATGATGATATCGGCAGGCTGGCGGGCCAGGGCCACGTCCAGTTCCAGGCCGTCGCCGCATCCGGTAACGCTGTGACCGCAGGCCGACAGGTATTCCACCAGATCCGCCCGAAGGGATGCTTCGTCTTCTACGACTACGATGTGCGCCATGCTACCGCCCCCGAACGGCTGATTGTGCATAATGGAGCACCAGCCAGGGTAAGGCGTCAAATCGCAAACCATGGCGGCTTGTGACGCAATGTATCACAAGCCGTCCTTTCCGCACCCGGCGTGTTACCCACGCCGGGTCGGCGGAAGGGGAGCGGAAGGGGGTTCCGTCCCCCGCTGTCACCCGCGCGGGGTGACGATCTTTTCCACCAGCTTGACCAGCAGGCGGTCCATACGGCCAGCCCACACCTCGTCGCTGTCGATCATCTCGCGGCAGCGGCGGAAGGCGCGCAACACGGTGGTGTGGCTGCGGCCGCCGAACACGCGGCCCAGTTCGGGCAGCGAGCACGAGGTGAGCAGGCGGGCGTAGTACATGGCGGCCATACGCGGCTTCCAGATACGATGATCGCGCGAATGCACCATCATCTCACGCTCCGACAGACCGAACTCGGCGGCCACGGTGGCAATGACTTCGGCCACGAACGGATCGCTGACCTTGTAGCGCAGGGGCGCCACGCTGCGGATCTCGGCAAGGGCGAGAGACATAACATACCCCCTTCAGGACATAAACTCTTGGCTGGGATTGTGCGCATGTCCGCGTCCCGATCCCACCCGCAAGTTGCAACGGCTTGTGTCGCCCTGTAACCCGCAATGTGAACAAGTCGCAGCGCACTCGCTACAGCCAGATACATCCTAAAGGCATAATGTGCGTTTGAGAAGCTCTATGTTTATCGTATGGTAAATGCATTTTTAGAAAAGGCGATGAAAAACTCTCGCAAAAGTATCAGCGCACCACCGTCTTGAGTCCCTCCATGGCCGCCACCAAGGCCTGGCGGATCCCCGGTTCCATGGCCGAATGCCCGGCATCGGGCACCATGGTCAGACGCGCGGCGGGCCAGGCGCGGGCCAGATCGTGGGCGCTGACCGGCGGGCAGACCATGTCGTAGCGGCCCTGGACGATGATGCCGGGCAAGTGCCGGATGCGGCCCACATCACGCAGCAGCTGATCCGGTTCCAGGAAGCCGTCATGCACCATGTAGTGGCATTCCAGCCGGGCCATGGCCAGGGCGGCGGCCCCGTCGGCTTCGCCCGACCCGGCACGCGGCACCAGCCGGGCACAGGCTTCCTCGTACCCGCACCACAGCCGGGCGGCGGGCAGGTGCACCGCCGGGTCGGGATCGGTCAGGCGGGCATACCACGCCTGCAAGGCCGGGCCGGGATCGGCGGCCACATGGGCGGCGAAACGGGTGTGGATTTCTGGGAAAAAGGTGCCCATGCCGGTCATGAACCAGTCGATCTCGGACGGGCGGCACAAAAAGACGCCGCGCAGCACGAAGGCCAGGGCACGCTCGGGGTGAGTCTGGCCATAGGCCAAGGCCAGGGTGCTGCCCCACGACCCGCCGAACAGCACCCAGCGTTCGATGCCCAGCATCTGCCGCAGCCGCTCCATATCGGCTACCAGCGCCGGAGTTGTATTGTCGGCGACCGAGGCATGGGGCAACGAGCGGCCACAGCCGCGCTGGTCGAACAGCACGATGCGCCAGAAGCGCGGGTCGAAAAACCGGCGATAGGTTGGCGCGCTGCCCGCCCCCGGTCCGCCATGGACGAACAGCACCGGCACGCCGTGGGGATTGCCCGATTCCTCCCAATACAGGGTGTGGCCGTCCCCCACCTCCAGCATGCCCGAGGCGTTGGTGTCGAAAGGCGGGTAAAGGTCCATGGTGATGAAGATTCCTGTGGGCGGGCCGAACGTCACAATAGCATTGACGCCCGCGCGCGGGCACCCTACACCCCGGCCATGGACGTCGATCTTTTCGATTTCGAGCTGCCGCGCGACCTGATCGCCGAGCGCCCCATCACCCCGCGCGACGCCGCGCGGCTGCTGCGCGTCGCCACCCGCGGCCTGGAAGACCGCCATATACGCGATCTGCCCGGCCTGTTGCAGCCCGGCGACGTGCTGGTCAGCAACGACACCCGCGTCATCCCCGCGCGGCTGTTTGGGAGTCGTGCCGGAGGCGCGCCAAACGATCCCCGCGGGGAAGCGGGGGTTGAAGTCACCCTGCACGAACGCATCGCCCTCGATTCATGGAAAGCCTTCGCCCGTCCGGCCAAGAAGCTGCGCCTGGGTGATGTGGTGCGCTTCGGCGGCGATTTCGCCGCCGAGGTGGCGGAAAAGGGCGAGGCGGGCGAGGTCACCCTGCGCTTCGACCGTTCCGGCGACGCGCTGATGCTGGCGCTGGAAGAACACGGCAAGCTGCCGCTGCCGCCCTATATCCGCAAGGGCGAGGCGGACGAGGCCGACCGCGACGATTACCAGACTGTGTTCGCCCAACACAAAGGCGCGGTGGCCGCCCCCACCGCCGGGCTGCATTTCACCCCCGAGCTGCTGGCGGCGCTGGACGCGCGCGGCATCACTCGGCTGACGGTGACGCTGCATGTGGGCGCCGGGACCTTCCTGCCGGTCAAGGTGGACGACACCAGGGACCATAAGATGCATTCCGAACGCGGCGTGGTCAGCGCCGAGGTGGCCGCCGCCATCAACGCCGCCAAGGCGGCGGGCCGCCGGGTGGTGGCGGTGGGCACCACCTCGCTGCGCCTGCTGGAAAGCGCCACCGATGCCGACGGCGTGCTGCACCCGTTCGACGCCGCCACCGACATCTTCATCACGCCGGGTTACCGCTTCCGGCTGGTGGACGTGCTGATGACCAATTTCCACCTGCCGCGCTCGACCCTGTTCATGCTGGTGTCCGCCTTCGCCGGGCTGGACAATATGCGGGCGGCCTATGCCCACGCCATGGCATCGGGCTATCGTTTCTATTCCTACGGCGACGCCTGTTTGCTGGAGAAATGCTAGACTTCCCCCGCCCGTATCGCCGCTGCCATTGCCCCCCTCCCGGCCTCCCCCCGCGCCGGGCGCGAGGGGAGGAGAGACCGAGATCATGACCGCGTTCCACTTCGAACTGCTCGCCACCGACGGCGCCGCCCGCCTGGGCCGGGTGCACACCGCCCACGGCCCCATGGATACCCCGGCCTTCATGCCGGTGGGCACGGCGGCCACGGTCAAGGCCATGATGCCGGAAAGCGTGGCGTCCACCGGCGCCCAGACCATCCTGGGCAACACCTATCACCTGATGCTGCGCCCCGGCGCCGAGCGGGTAGGGCGGCTGGGCGGCCTGCACCAATTCATGAACTGGCCGGGACCGATTCTGACAGATTCTGGCGGCTTCCAGGTCATGAGCCTGGCCAAGCTGCGCAAGATGACCGAGGACGGCGTGGCCTTTCAGTCGCATATCGACGGCTCGCGCCATCTGCTGACCCCGGAACGCTCCATGCAGATTCAGCATCTGCTGGATGCCGACATCACCATGGCGTTCGACGAATGCACTCCCTTCCCCGCCACCCATGAACAGGCCGCCGACAGCATGCGGCTGTCCATGCGCTGGGCGCGGCGGTCGCGCGATGCCTTTGTCGAGCGTCCCGGCTATGGCCTGTTCGGCATCGTCCAGGGCGGCATCCATCAGGATTTGCGCACGGAATCGGCCGAGGCGCTGCGCGGCATCGGCTTCGACGGCTATGCCATCGGCGGTCTGGCGGTGGGCGAGGGTCAGGAGCTGATGTTCCAGACCCTGGATTTCACCACGCCGCTGCTGCCCACCGACCGCCCGCGCTATCTGATGGGCGTGGGCAAGCCCAGCGACATCATCGGCGCCGTGCTGCGCGGCGTCGATATGTTCGATTGCGTCATGCCCACCCGCTCGGGCCGTACCGCCCAGGCCTTCACCCGGCGCGGCACCGTCAACCTGCGCAACGCCCGCCACCAGGACGACCCGCGCCCGCTGTCCGAGGATTGCGCCTGCCCGGCCTGCCGCAATTACGCGCGCGCCTATCTGCATCACCTGATCCGTTCGGAAGAAATTCTGGGGCCGATGCTGCTGACCTGGCACAACATCCAGTTCTACCAGGACACCATGCGCGGCCTGCGCGCCGCCATCGCCGAGGGCCGCGTCCAGGATTTCGCCGCCCAGGCCCTGGCCGACGAGGCGCGGGGCGACATCGAGCCGCTGTGATGCGCGCCGGTATCGCCTGCGCCCTGGCCTCGGCCCTGCTGTTCGGCGCCTCGGCACCGCTGGCCAAGCTGCTGCTGGGCCATGTGGACCCGTGGCTGCTGGCCGGGTTGCTGTATCTGGGGTCCGGCATCGGGCTGGCATTATTGCGCCCGCTGCTGCCGCGCCAAGGCGGCGCCCTGGCCCGCGCCGATTGGCCGTGGCTGGCGGCGGCGGTGGCGGCGGGCGGCATCGCCGGACCGGTGCTGATGATGGTCGGTCTGGCCCACGCCCCGGCGGCCAGCGCCGCCCTGGCCCTCAATCTGGAAGGCGTCTTCACCCTGGGTCTGGCCTGGGTGGTGTTCCGCGAGAACGTCGATCGCCGCCTGCTGGTGGGCGCCGCCGCCATCCTGGCCGGTGCCGCGCTGCTGTCGTGGCAGGACGGCGCCGACGGCGGCGGCTGGGGTCTGGCGGCCATCGCCGGGGCCTGTCTGGCCTGGGCCATCGACAACAACCTGACCCGCAAGATTTCGGCGGGCGACCCGGTGTGGATCGCCATGACCAAGGGGTTGACGGCGGGTGCCGTCAATACCGCCCTGGCCCTGGCCGCCGGACAATCCCTGCCCGCCGGGCCGGTGCTTGTGGCGGCGGGTGCCCTGGGCCTGGGTGCCTATGGCCTGTCGCTGGTGCTGTTCGTGCTGGCGCTGCGCGGCCTGGGCACCGCCCGCACCGGCGCCTATTTTTCGACAGCGCCCTTCGTCGGCGCCGTGCTGGCGGTGCTGGTGCTGGGCGAGACGCCGACGCCGCTGCTGGCCGCCGCCGGGCTGCTGATGGCGCTGGGCCTGTACCTGCACCTGACCGAGGACCACGCCCACGACCATGTGCACGAGGTGCTGGAGCACGACCACCCACACCGCCACGACGACCATCACCAGCACGGCCATGACAATGCGGACCCGGCCCTAGCGCACACGCACGCCCATGTGCACCCGCGCATGGTCCACCGCCACCCCCACTACCCCGACATCCACCACCGGCATAATCATTGATGCCGCCCCACCGTGATCCCGCCGCCGCATCGCGGCTGGCAACCCGCCTGTGTTTCCTGGCCGGTGGGTTCGCCATGGCCTGCTGGGCGCCGCTGGTGCCCTATGCCAAGCTGCGGCTGGGCCTGGACGAGGCCGGGCTGGGGCTGATCCTGCTGGGCCTGGGCAGCGGCTCGCTGATCGCCATGCCGCTGGCCGGGGCGATATTGGCGCGTCATGGCTGCCGCATGGTCATCCTGGTGGCCGGATTGGGGTTGGTGCTGGCGCTGCCGGTGCTGGCCCTGGCCGGATCGGTACCGCTGCTGGCGGCCGGGCTGGTGTTGTTCGGCGCCTCGTTGGGGACGCTGGACGTGTCCATGAACGTGCATGCGGTGCTGGTGGAGCGTCAGGCGGAACGCCCGTTGATGTCGGGTTTCCACGGCCTGTTCAGCGTCGGCGGCTTCGCCGGATCGGCAACCATGACCGCCTTGCTGGCCGCCGGTCTGTCGCCCGGCCTGTCCACATTCCTGGCCGCCGCCACCACGGCGGCGCTGGTGCTGCCCGCCTTGCCCCGCCTGCTAGCCGACAGCCGGGCCGAAGAAGGGGCGCCGCTGTTCGTGCGGCCCCATGGCTTCGTCGTGCTGCTGGGCGCCCTGGCCTTTGCCTGCTTCCTGAGCGAAGGCGCCATTCTGGACTGGAGCGCCCTGTTCCTGACCCAGGAGCGCGGCCTGGAGCCCAGCCGGGGCGGTTTGGGCTATGCCCTGTTCTCGCTGGCCATGACCGCCGGGCGGCTGAGCGGCGACCGGGTGGTGGTGGCGTTGGGCGGCCTGCGCGTGCTGGTGTGGGGCGGACTGGCGGCGGCGGGCGGCTTCGCCCTGCTGGTGCTGGCGCCGTCGCCGCTGGCCGGATTGGCCGGGCTGGTGCTGGTGGGGCTGGGTGCCTCCAATCTGGTGCCGGTGCTGTTCAGCGCCGCCGGGCGCCAGCAGGCCATGCCCATGGGATTGGCCATCGCCGCCATGAGCAGCCTGGGCTATGCCGGCATCCTGGCCGGTCCGGCGGTGCTGGGCTTCGTCGCCAAGGCCCTGAGCCTGCCCATGGCCTTCGTCCTGCTGGGCCTGCTGATGCTGGCCCTGCCGCTGGCGGCGCGGCGGGTGACGCGGGGATAAACGCAGGAAAGCTGGGGCCGCCGCGTTGAAGAGAGTCTAGGGGGGACTTCTTCACGTCCCGGATCGAACCATGTTGCGCCCAATCCTGTTCCGTCTGGCCCTGGCCCTCGCCTGGGCCGCCACCATTCCCGCCGCCATCGCCCAGCCCTTCGATCCCGGCCCCCATGGCCGTGGCCCCGGGCCAGGACCAGGGTCAGGGCCGCGCTGGCATCCCGGCTACGGCCCCTATCACGGCGACCCCGAGGCCTGGCAATGGCTGGGACTGGCCGGGTTCACACTGCATCTGCTGGACATGATGACCGAGCCGCAGCGCCGCGCCCATCAATACGCCCAGATCCAGGCCACCAGCGCCCCCATCGGCCAGCGCATCCAATGGGCCGACAACGGCGCGGGCGGCAGCGTCGTCGCCCTACGCGACGGCACCGACACCGCCACCGGCGCCTATTGCCGCGAATTCCAGCAAGAGGTCACCATCGGCGGCCGCCTGGAACGCTCCTACGGCACCGCCTGCCGCCAACCGGACGGGGCGTGGAAGATCGTCTCGACGCGATAAAAAAGGGCGCCCCTGGGGGCGCCCTTTCCGTCTTCAGCCGGGAACCAGCCGCCATTGAGGCGGCGGCCAAGCGGGCAAGAGGCCCGCGCCCGGCGAGGGGCAAGAAAGCCTTAGACCATCTTGTCCAGTTCGCGGACGATGGCTTCGCCCATCACCGTGGTCGACACCTTGGCCTTGCCGGGGGCCATGATGTCGGCGGTGCGCAGGCCACCCTTCAGCACGTTCTTGACCGAGTTCTCGATCAGCTCGGCCTCGGTGTCCATGTTGAAGCTGTAACGCAGGCACATGGCGAAGGACAGGATGGTCGCCAGCGGATTGGCGATGTCCTTGCCCTGGATGTCCGGGGCGGAACCGTGCACCGGCTCGTACAGGGCCTTGCGGTTGCCGTTGGCATCGGCGGCGCCCAAGCTGGCGGACGGCAGCATGCCGAGCGAGCCGGTCAGCATGGCGGCGCAGTCGGACAGGATGTCACCGAACATGTTCTCGGTGACCATGACGTCGAACTGCTTGGGATTGCGCACCAGCTGCATGGCGGCGTTGTCCACGTACATGTGGGACAGCTCCACGTCCTGGTACTCTTCCTTCTGCAGCTTGATCATCTCCTCGCGCCACAGCACGGTGCATTCCAGCACGTTGGCCTTGTCCACCGAACACAGCTTCTTGTTGCGCTTGCGGGCCAGGTCAAAGGCGGCACGGCCGATGCGCTGGATCTCGCTGGTGGTGTAGGTCAGGGTGTTGACGCCCTTACGCTCGCCGTTGGGCAGGGTCTCGATGCCGCGCGGCTGGCCGAAATACAGGCCGCCGGTCAGTTCGCGCACGATCATGATGTCCAGGCCCTGGACCACGTCGGCCTTGAGGGTCGAGGCATCCACCAGGGCGTCGAACACGGTGGCCGGACGCAAATTGGCGAACAGGCCCATTTCCTTGCGGATCTTCAGCAGGCCGCGCTCGGGCTTGAATTCGAACGGCAGGTCGTCCCACTTGGGGCCGCCCACGGCGCCCAGCAGCACGGCGTCGGCGGCCAGGGCGTCGGCCAGGGTCTCGTCCGACAGGGGGGTGCCGTGCGCGTCATAGGCCGAGCCGCCGATCAGGCCGTCGGTGATGTCGAACGCGATGCCCCGCTTCTTGTCCAGCCAGTCGATGATGCGACGGACCTGAACCATCACTTCCTGGCCGATACCGTCGCCGGGCAGGATCAGAAGCTTCTTGGCGGCCATGTTCATTAACTCCATCAGGAAATCTAAAAAAGAGGTTCACCACAAAGACACAAAGAACACCCCTTGGTGCCCTTCGTGCCTTTGTGCTGACTTAATGGATTACAGCCAGGGCGACGACTGCTTGCGCGCCGCCTCGAAGGCTTCGATCTGGTCGCCCTTCATCAGGGTCAGGCCGATGTCGTCCAAGCCGTTCAGCAAGCAATGCTTCTTGAACGGATCGACGTCGAAGCCGATCACCGAGCCGTCGGGGGCGGTGATCTGCTGTTGTTCCAAATCCACGGTGAAGGTGGCGTTGGCGCCGTTCTCGGCCTGCCCGATCAGGCCGTTGACCACGTCCACCGGCAGCTTGATCAGCAGGATGCCGTTCTTGAACGAATTGCTGAAGAAGATGTCGGCGAAGCTGGGGGCGATGACGCAGCGGATGCCGAAATCGGCGATGGCCCACGGCGCGTGCTCACGCGACGAGCCACAGCCGAAATTGGCCCCGGCGATCAGCACCTTGGCGTTGCGGTAGGCGGCCTTGTTCAGGACGAAATCGGCCACTTCGGCGCCGTCCTGGGTGTAACGCATCTCGTCGAACAGGTTCTTGCCCAGACCCGTGCGCTTGATGGTCTTCAGGAACTGCTTGGGGATGATCATGTCGGTATCGACGTTGATCATGTTCAGCGGCGCGGCGACGCCGGTGAGGACGGTGAACTTTTCCATATTCGTCTATCCCCTTACAGCGAGCGCACGTCGGTCAGCTTGCCGGTGATGGCGGCGGCGGCGGCCATGGCCGGGCTGACCAGATGGGTGCGGCCGCCACGGCCCTGACGGCCCTCGAAATTGCGGTTCGAGGTCGAGGCGGAACGCTGGCCCGGCTTGAGCTGGTCGGCGTTCATGGCCAGGCACATGGAACAGCCCGGCTCGCGCCATTCGGCACCGGCCTCGATGAAGACCTTGTCCAGGCCTTCGGCCTCGGCCTGTTCCTTGACCAGACCGGAACCCGGCACGATCAGCGCCTGCACGCCGGGGGCGACCTTCTTGCCCTTCAGCACTTCGGCGGCGGCGCGGAAGTCCTCGATGCGGCCATTGGTGCACGACCCGATGAACACCACGTCGATCTTGATGTCGGTGGCCTTCATGCCCGCTTCCAGGCCCATATAGGCCAGCGAACGCTCCACCGCCTTGCGCTTGGCTTCGTCCTTGATGTCGGCGGGAACCGGCACGGTGCCGGTGATCGGGATCACATCTTCGGGGCTGGTGCCCCAGGTGATCTGCGGCACCAGGGTGGCGGCGTCGATCTCGATCTCGGCGTCGAACTTGGCGTCGGCATCGGTGAACAGGGTCTTCCAATAGGCCACGGCGGCCTCGAAAGCGGCGCCCTTGGGGGCGCGCGGCTTACCGGCGACGTAATCGAAGGTGGTCTGGTCGGGGGCGATCAGACCGGCGCGGGCGCCGCCCTCGATGGCCATGTTGCAGACCGTCATGCGGCCTTCCATGGAGAGGCTGGTGATGGCCTCGCCCGCGAACTCGACCACGTAGCCGGTGCCGCCGGCGGTGCCGATCTTGCCGATGATGGCCAGCACGATGTCCTTGGCGGTCACACCGGCGGGGGCGCTTCCCTTCACGGTGATGCGCATGTTCTTGGCGGGCTTCTGCACCAGGGTCTGGGTCGCCAGCACGTGCTCGACCTCCGAGGTGCCGATGCCGAACGCCAGGGAGCCGAACGCGCCGTGGGTGGCGGTATGGCTGTCACCGCAGACGATGGTGGTGCCGGGCAGGGTGAAGCCCTGTTCCGGGCCGACGATGTGCACCACGCCCTGGCGGATGTCGCTCATGGCGTAGAACTCGACGCCGAAATCCTTGGCGTTCTTCTCCAGGGTCTCGACCTGGATGCGCGACTCTTCGTTCTCGATGCCCTTGGACCGGTCGGTGGTCGGCACGTTGTGGTCGGCGACGGCCAGGGTGGCCTCGGGGTGACGGACCTTGCGGCCGGCCATGCGCAGGCCTTCGAACGCCTGCGGGCTGGTCACTTCGTGCACCATGTGGCGGTCGATGTACAGCAACGAGGTGCCGTCATCCTGAACGTCCACCAGATGGGCGTCCCAGATCTTGTCGAACAGAGTACGCGGCTTGGACATGGGTCTTCCTTGGATGCTAGCCATAGTCGGGTAGGGCCATGGTCGGGTGGGGTTTCACCCCTTCATGAACCCACCATAGCGAAACCCCGCGCCCACATGCACCCGGGGGATTCCCAGGGCGCCACGGGCGCGGGGCCAAACGCGAAGCAAATCGCCGCCCCCGGAGAGGAGCGGCGATCGGCGGCGATTACTCGCTGGCGGCTTCGGCGGCGGCTTCGGCGGCCTTGGCGGCCTTGGCGGCCTTCTGGGCCTCCACGGCGGCGGCCTTGTCGGCGGCGGCGGCCTCACGCTCGGCGGCGCTGACCTTGGCCGAATAGCCGGTGGTCTGCTCGGCGATACGGGCCGACTTACCGCGACGGTCGCGCAGGTAGTACAGCTTGGCGCGGCGGACGTCGCCACGGCGGATCACCTCGATCGAGGCGATGTTCGGGGAGTACAGCGGGAAGATACGCTCCACACCCTCGCCGTAGGAAATCTTGCGCACGACGAAGTGGCTGTTCAGGCCGTCGTTCTTGCGGGCGATGCACACGCCCTCATAGGCCTGCACGCGCTCGCGGTTGCCTTCGATCACCTTCACGTTGACCTTGACGGTGTCGCCCGGAGAAAATTCCGGGATCGCCTTGCCTTCGGTCAGCTTGGCGATCTGCTCCTGTTCGAGCTGCTGAATGATGTTCATCTACTTGCCCTCACTATCCTTGGCAGAGGCATACCGGAGCCACAGGTCCGGTCGGCGTGTCCTAGTTACATCCTCCGACTGACGACGGCGCCAGTCGTGTATCCGTTTGTGGTGGCCCGAGATCAGAATTTCGGGCACCGCCCGTCCCTGCCATTCGGCGGGCCGGGTGTAGTGGGGATATTCCAGCAATCCCCACTCGAAACTTTCCTCGGCCAGCGTGTCCTGATTGCCGAGAACCCCCGGCAGCAGGCGGACGATGGCGTCCAGCAGCACCAGCGCCGGGAGTTCGCCCCCCGACAGCACGAAATCGCCCAAGGAAACCTCAAGCGCGCCGTGCGCGTCCAGCACCCGCTGGTCAACACCTTCGAAGCGGCCGCACAGGATGGTGGCACCCGGCCCGTCCGCCAACTCCCGCACCAGCGCCTGATCCATCAGCCGCCCGCGCGGGGTCATGTAAATCAAGGGGCCCGAGCCGCCACACCCCCGGATGGCCGCATCCAGAACATCCGGACGCATGACCATGCCGGCGCCGCCGCCGAAGGGAACGTCGTCGACCGAACGGTGCTTGTCCGTGGCGAAGTCACGGATGTTGACCGCGTCCAGCGACCATATTCCCTTTTCCAAGGCCCGCCCGGCCAGCGACTGGCCCAACGGTCCCGGGAACATCTCGGGGAAGATGCTGAGAACGGTGGCATGCCAGCCGTTACTCGTCATCGATCCCACCCTGATTCTCTTCATCCTTGTCGTCGGGGGCATAGACCGGCGGTACAACCACCACCCTGCCCCCGGCGATGTCCACCACCGGCACGTCGGCCTTGGTGAACGGAACCATGAACGGACCGACGTCCAGCACCTCTCCGGCGCCGAAATCGGCCACGCCGCGCACAATGCCCAGCACCGTGCCGTCCGCGGTCTCGGCCCGCAGGCCCACCAGATCGGAATAGAAGAACTCGTCTTCCTCCGGGTCCGGCAGCCTGTCGCGGGGGACGAACAGTTTCGTTCCCCGCAAGGCCTCGGCCGCGTCGCGGTCGGCAACCCCTTCAAGCCGGGCGATCAGCAGGCCCTTGGCCTCGCCGGTCACTTTCAGCTTGAAGCGGCGGGTCCCATCCTCGCTTGCCACCGGACCATAGGCGTCGATATCGGCCGGGTCGGCGGTGAAGCTCTTGATGCGGACCTGACCGCGCACCCCGTGCGCGCCAACGATGGCGCCGACGCACACCTGGGGGATCACGGCCAATTACTCGGCGGCCGCTTCAGCGGCGGCAGCGGCGGCGGCGGCGGCCTTGGCGCGCTCCTGGGCCTTGGCCTTCGGCTGCGGCTTCTTGGTCTGCTCGGGACGGACCGGGGCGGCAACCAGGCCCAAATTGGCGAACAGACGGACCAGACGGTCGGTCGGCTGGGCGCCGACGGCCAGCCACTTCTTGGCGGCTTCGGTGTTCAGCACGAAACGCTCGGCGTGATCGGTCGGCAGCAGCGGGTTGTAGGTGCCGATCTTCTCGATGAAACGGCCGTCGCGGGGGCTGCGGGCGTCGGCCACCACGATGCGGTAGAACGGACGCTTCTTGGCACCACCACGGGCGAGACGAATCTTCAGAGCCATATTCAACTTCCCTTTAGAAAAAACTTTTCAAACCAACCGGGCACCGATCAGCGCCCGAACCCTTTCATGCCGGGGGGCAACAGCCCGCCCAGGCCATGTCTCATCAAACCTTTTTGCCCCAGCTTGCCGACCTTCTTCATGACGTCGGCCATCTGCTGGTGCTGCTTGAGCAACTTGTTCACGTCCTGGATCGCCACACCGGCACCGGCGGCGATGCGCTTCTTGCGCGACGCCTTGATCAGGTCCGGGTTCCTGCGCTCGGCGGGGGTCATGGCCTGGATGATGGCCTTCTGACGGCCCACGGCCTTGTTGTCGATCTTGGCGTCCTTGAGCTGCGCGGCCATCTTGCCGATGCCCGGCATCATGCCCAGGATGCCCTTGAGGTCGCCCATCTTCTCGACCTGCTTGAACTGGCTGAGCATGTCGTTGAGGTCGAACTTGCCCTTCTCGATACGCTTGGCAAGCTTCTCGGCCTCTTCCTGGTCGACATTCTCCATGGCCTTTTCGACCAGGGACACCACGTCGCCCATGCCCAGGATACGGCCCGCCACGCGGTCGGGATGGAACACCTCGAGGGCGTCGAGCTTTTCGCCCATGCCCAGGAACTTGATGGGACGGCCGGTGACGGCGCGCATGCTGAGCGCCGCGCCACCGCGCGAATCGCCATCGACGCGGGTCAGCACGATACCGGTGACGCCGACCTTTTCATTGAATTCATGCGCCAGGGTGACGGCGTCCTGGCCGATCATGGCGTCGGCGACCAGCAGCGTCTCGACCGGCTTGGCCACGTCGCGCACGGCGGCGACCTCGGCCATCAATTCCTGGTCGATGTGCAGGCGGCCGGCGGTGTCGAGCACCACCACGTCGTAGCCTTCCTTGCGGCCCATCTCCAGGGCGCGCTTGGCGATGGCCACCGGCATCTCGCCCATGACGATGGGCAGACTGCCCACGTCGGCTTGCTTCGCCAGGATCTCCAGCTGCTGCTGGGCGGCCGGGCGGTAGACGTCGAGCGAGGCCAGCAGGACCTTCTTGCGGTCCTTCTTCAGACGCACCGCCAGCTTGCCCGAGGTGGTGGTCTTGCCCGAGCCCTGCAGACCGACCATCAGAATGACGGCGGGCGGCACGGCGTTGAGGTTCAGCTCCACACCCTCGGTGCCCAGGGTGGCAATCAGCTCGTCATGGACGATCTTGACCACCATCTGGCCCGGCGAGACGGACTTGACCACGTCCTGGCCGACGGCGCGATCCTTGACCCGCGCCACGAAATCCTTGACCACCGGCAGGGCGACATCGGCTTCGAGCAGAGCGACGCGGACCTCGCGCAGCGCCTCGGTCACGTCGGCTTCGGACAGCGCACCGCGACCGGTAAGCTTGTCGAAGACCGTAGACAGGCGTTGGCTCAAGGACTCGAACATCGAAACTCCAATCGATTCGCCCCAAACGATTACGCGCCAGTGCGCGTACCTTCGCGGACTGGCGGGTCACCGTGGTGACGGTTTTCTCCTGGAAACCTGGAGAGGGTGCGTTTGTACGACTCTCGGGGCCAAGGAGTCAACACCGTGCTTGCCGCCGCCCCGCAACAAGCATAAGAACCTGTCACCTTATATACGTGCCTCGAAGGGTGGTTCGATGAAATACGGTCGCAAACGGGTTCTGGTCACGGGCGGCGCCGGCTTCCTGGGCTCCCATCTGTGCGAGCGCCTGGTGGCCGAGGGCTGCGACGTCCTGTGCGCCGACAATTTCTTCACCGGCTCCAAGGACAACATCGCCCATCTGATGGGCAATCCGTATTTCGAGCTGATCCGGCACGACGTCACCTTCCCGCTGTATGTGGAAGTGGACGAGATCTACAACCTGGCCTGCCCGGCCTCGCCGATCCATTACCAGCGCGACCCGGTGCAGACCACCAAGACCAGCGTGCACGGCGCCATCAACATGCTGGGCCTGGCCAAGCGCATCGACGCCAAGATTTTCCAGGCCTCGACCTCGGAAGTGTACGGCGATCCCGAGGTTCATCCCCAGGTCGAGGAATACCGCGGCAGCGTCAACACCATCGGCCCGCGCGCCTGTTACGACGAAGGCAAGCGTTGCGCCGAAACGCTGTTCTTCGATTACCACCGCCAGCACGGCACCCGCATCAAGGTGGCCCGCATCTTCAACACCTACGGCCCGCGCATGCATCCCGACGACGGCCGCGTGGTGTCGAACTTCATCGTGCAGGCGCTGGAAGGCCGCGATATCACCATCTATGGCGACGGCAGCCAGACCCGCTCGTTCTGCTTCTGCGACGATCTGATCGAGGGCTTCGTGCGGCTGATGAATTCCGGCGACGACGTCACCGGCCCCATCAACCTGGGCAATCCCGGCGAGTTCACCATGGTGCAGCTGGCGGAAACGGTGCTGCGCCTGACCGCCTCCAAATCCAAGCTGATCTTCATGCCGCTGCCCGCCGACGATCCGCGCCAGCGCCAGCCCAACATCGACAAGGCCCGCGACGTGCTGGGCTGGGCGCCGACCGTGCCGCTGGAGCAGGGCCTGGAACGCACCATCGCCTATTTCCGCAAGAAGATCGGTTGATCAGCGTGCGGCGTGCAGTCCTGAAAGCTGTCCGCCGTTGCCAGGACGCGTCAACGCCGATACCATCACGGCTCTCGGGGGGAAGGGGTTTCTCCCTGGGGTGGGGTGGAGTGACCGGGTGACCAAGGGCAGGGACACCGAAAGCGAATTGCACGCCCGCCTGGACGGCATCGCCGCCAGTCTGCCGGGTTTCGTCTTCCAGCGGCGGCTGGAGGCGGACGGCACCGTTTCCTACCCCTTCTTCAGCGACAATCTGCTGAGCGTGCTGGGCATGGCCGCCGAGGCCATGGCGGTCAACGCCAAGGGTTGCCTGCATGTGGTCCACTGGGCCGACCGCGACAGCCATCTGGACGCCATCCAGCGTTCCGCCGCCGACCTGAGCCTGTGCATCGAGGAATTCCGCGCCATCACCCAATCGGGCGAAGTGCGCTGGCTGAAGGGCGCGTCGCGCCCGCGCCGCGCCGGTGACGCCGTGATCTGGGATGGCGCGCTGATCGACGTCACCGAGGGACGCCGCGCCGAGTTCCGCCTGGACATGCTGATGGAGCATGCCGCCGATTCCATCCTGATCCTGGACGAATCGGGGATCATCGACACCGTCAACGCCGCCGCCGAACGGCTGTTCGGCTGGGATTGCACCGCCCTGACCGGGCGGGACTTCACCTCTCTGCTGGCCGAGCGCGAACGCCACCCCCATCTGCTGACCGGCGATCTGCTGGACGGCTCGGGCGGGCTGGTGGGCGGCGGGCCGCGTGAATTGCTGGGCCTGCGCAAGGACGGCTCGACCTTTCCGCTGGAATTGTCCACCAGCGAGGTGCGGCTGGAGGGCCATCGCCTGTTCGTCGCCATCGGCCGCGACATCACCGCCCGCAAGGCCACCGAGGCGGCGCTGCGCGAGACCGAACAGCGGCTGGGCGCCATCGCCGCCAACATGCCGGGCATGGTGTTCCAGCGGGTGCTGCGCGCCGACGGCCGCCTGGACTTCACCTATGTCTCGGACGGCTGCCGCGACTTCCTGGGCGTCGAGCCCGAGGAACTGATGGCCGATTCCCACTTGTTCCTGAACGCCGTGTCCGCCGACGAACGTCAGCGCTTCCTGGCGGCGCTGGGCCGGTCCGCCCGCACCATGGAGCCGTTCGAGGAAGAAGTGGCCGCCATCGGCGGCGACGGTCGCCGCCGCTGGCTGCGTGGCCAATCCCGCCCCACCCGCCGCGACAATGGCGACATGGTGTGGGACGGCATCATCATCGACGTCACCGACCGCAAGATGGCGGAACAGCGCCTGTCGTTCCTGGCCTTCTACGATCCGCTGACCCGCCTGCCCAACCGCCCGGCCTTCCTGGAGCGCTTCACTGCGGCACGTGAGGCGGCGCGTCACCGCCACAGCCTGCTGGCGGTCATGAGCCTGGGCATCGACCGTTTCGGCATCATCAACGCCACCATGGGCCATTCGGTGGGCGATCAGGTGCTGATCGCCGCCGCCGACATCCTGCAGGCCGCCCTGGGCCGCGACGACGTCATGGCGCGGGCTTCGGGCGACCGCTTCCTGCTGCTGATCAGCGGCCATGCCTCGAAACGCGAGCTGACCGAGGCGGTGGAACGCCTGCACGCCTTGGCCCAGGCCCCGGTTTCGGTGGCGGGCGAGGAATTCGAGATTTCGGTGTGCAGCGGCGTCGCCCTGTTCCCGCGCGACGGCGAGGATTCCGAGACCCTGATCAAGAACGCCGAGGCGGCGCTGCACCGGGCCAAGGCCCAGGGTCCGGCGACGCTGCAGTTCTTCACCAAGGAAATGAGTTCGCGCGCCGCCAAGACCCTGACGCTGCAGAACAAGCTGCGCCGCGCCGTCGAACACGGCGAGTTCATTCCCTATTACCAGCCGCAGGTGGATCTGAGCAGCGGCGCGGTGGTGGGCATGGAGGCGCTGGTGCGCTGGAAAAGCCCGGAAATGGGCATGGTCGCCCCCGGCGAGTTCATTCCGGTGGCCGAGGAATCCGGCCTGATCGATTCCATCTGCGACGTCATGCTGGAACAATGCGCCCGCCAGAACAAGGCCTGGCAGGACGAGGGACTGCCCGCCATTCCGGTGGCGGTCAACGTCTCGGGCCGCCAGTTCCAATATGCGCGGCGCCTGATCTCGGCGCTGGAGACCACCCTGGCCGACAGCGGCCTGGACCCGCGCTATCTGGAGATCGAGCTGACCGAAAGCTCTGCCATGCGCGACGCCGAAAGCGCCATCGGCGTGGTGCAGACCCTGAAGGACATGGGGCTGGCCTGCGCCATCGACGATTTCGGCACCGGCTATTCCTCGCTGTCGGTGCTGAAGCGCTTTCCCATCTCCAAGCTGAAGATCGACCGCAGCTTCGTCATGGACGTCATCACCGACCCCAACGACGCCGCCATCGTCGAAGCCATCGTCGCCATGGCCCGCGCCCTCAAGATGAAGGTGGTGGCCGAGGGCGTCGAGCACACCCAGCACCTGGAATTCCTGCGCACCCTGGGCTGCGACCAGATGCAGGGCTATCTGTTCTCGCGCCCGCTGCCCGCCGAGGAAATGGGCCGCATGCTGAGCGAAGGCCGACGCCTGCATTTCAACGAAGCCCGCCGTAGCGCATAATCCCGGCCATGAGCAGCGATCCCCACACCGCCCAACCGAGCGGCGGCACCATCAAGCATTCCTATACCATCCCCTGTTCCACCGCCTTCCGCGATGCGGTCGAGGCGCTGGCGGCGCAGCGGCGGGTCAATGTGGGCGACGTCGCCCGCTCGGTGCTGCTGGTGATGCCCCCGGCGGTGATCGCCGCCTTCGACGATCCCGGCGATCCCGATTCCGGCGACCGCGAAACGGTGATCCTGAAATCCGGTCCGGCGCAAGGCCGCCCGTGGCGGCGCAAGCCGCGCCTGCAGGTGCGCATGCCGCCGGGATACGAGGTGGATTTCATCCGCCGCGCCCTGGGTCTGGCCCTGGCGCTGGACTCGGGCAGCATGTTCCTGAAGCTGGAGGACCCGCGCGCCAAGCCGCCGGAACCGGCGCCGCCGCCGCCGCCGCCACCGCCCAGCGCCGCCCACATCGAGGCCAGCCGCGCCGCCGCTGCCGCGCATGAGGAAGTGGAGCGCCTGCGCGCCATCATCAACGTGCTGTCCTTCGACCCGCTGCCGCACGGCATCTCCACCCGCGACGAGGCGCTGCACGTCCTGGGCTTCCCGCCCGGCACCCGCCCCGACCGGCGCACCATCCGCGCCCGCTTCCGCATGCTGGCCACCATCCACCACCCGGACAGCCAGCACGGCAGCCACAACCGCATGAGCCAGCTCAATCAGGCCATGGAATTCCTGAAGGATTAGGGCGGCGGGATAGACACGGATGATGGAGTATCTCTTCCGTCATGCCCGTGCTTGACACGGGCATCCATGCGGCCCCGCCCAGAGCTTTGTTCAAAGGCTTTCCTGACGGAACCACATGGATCGCCGGGTCAAGCCCGGCGATGACGGCATGAGGAGCGGGCACCACGCATCTTTCCGCAGGCGGGCGGCGTTTTCCCCGCTCAGGCGACCTCTTCCACCGGAATCTGCACGGCGCTGACCGGCAGGGTGAAGATGAAGGTCGAACCGGTGCCCGCGCCTTCGGATTCCACCCAGATGCGGCCTTCATGTCGCTGGACGATGCGGCGACAGAGAGCGAGGCCGACACCGCTGCCTTCATAGCGCCCGGCGCCGTGCAGGCGCTGGAACACCTTGAACAGGCGGCCGGTCTGGTCGGGGGCGATGCCGATGCCGTTATCGGCGAAGCTGAACCGCCACACCCCGGCGCCGCGTGCCGCCTCGACCCGGATCACCGGCTTGACCCCGTCGGCGTGGTATTTCAGGGCATTGCCCAGCAGGTTCTGGAACAGCCGCTCCAACTCGTCGGGGCTGGCGAACAGCATGGGCCACTCGCCCTCGACCAGCACTTCGGCCCCGGTCTGCTGCACCACCGGCGACAGGAACAGCAGCGCCTCGTCCAGCACCCGGCGGCTGTCCACCCATTCCATGGGCTGGCCCCGGCGGCCGACGCGGGAATATTCCAGCAGCGCCACCAGCATACGGTCCATGCGCTTGGCGCCGTCCACGGCGAAACCGACGAATTCGCGGATTTCGTCGCTGGCAGCGGCGCCCAGCCGCCGTTCCAACAATTGGATATAGCTGGCGACCATGCGCAGCGGCTCGCGCAAATCGTGCGACACCGCATAGGCGAATTGTTCCAGTTCGGCGTTGGAGCGGCTCAGCTCGTCCTCGAATTCCTTGCGGTGGGTGATGTCCAGGAACGACGACACCACCGCCTCGACCGCGCCGGAATCGGTGGTGGACAGCGGCGCGGTATTGATCTCGATCCACACCACCGTGCCGTCGGAACGCTCCAGCCCCATGACCACGCCGTCGCAACGCTCGCCGGTGCGCAACGCTACCATGATGGGGTAATCCGCAGCGTCGAATTCGCTGCCATCGGCGTGCTGCACCCGCAGATGCCGACCATCCAGCCCCCGCCCGACCAGGGATTCCGCCCGCCCCGCCCCCAGGATGCGGTCGGCGGCGGGGTTGCTGGCGATCACCTGCCCCTCGCGGCCCTGCACCACGATGCCTTCCATCAGGGAATCCACCAGGGCGCGGTAGCGTTCCTCGCTGGCCTTCAACGCCCGCTCGGCGTCGCGCTGCGAGGTGATGTCGGTCAAGGTCAGGATCGAGGCATGCGGGCGGCCGTCCGTGCCCTGCAACGGCCGGGCATTGACGTTCAGCCAGCGGGTGCCGCCGCGATCGTCGCGCAGCCCCAGCACCAGATTGTCCACCGCCCGGCCGGTGCGGGCGCTGAGCACGCTGGGATAATTCTCGAACGCCAGCGGGTGGCCCGCCGCATCCACCACGTTCCATGATGTGAAGCCGCCGCGGCGGGACAGCCGTTCCTCGTCATAGGGCACGATGCGGGCAAAGCTGTCGTTATGAAAGGTGATGCTGCCATCGTGCTGCACCACCGCCAGCCCCTCGGCCATGGCCGACAGGGTGACGCGCTGCATGTATTCCTGTTCCGCCACCTTGCGCGAGGCGCGGTCGGAATGGCGGCTGGCCAGGGTCAGCACCAGCAAGGCCAGGATCAGCGCCCCGGACGCCACCCCGGCCCGCTCCAACGCCTTGCGGTTCACCGCCCGCACCGGCGCCAGCGCCTGATCCAGACCGATGCCGCAGGCCATCACCAGCCCCGAGGGCAGGCGTTTCCAGGCGAACACCCGCACGATGCCGTCACGGGTGCCGGGTTCGACGTAGCTGCCGGTCACGGCGCTGTCGGGGTGCAGGAACGGCCGGTTGGCGGCGACCTTCTGGCCGTAATAGGCCTCGCCCTCGCGCGACCGCAGCAGATAGGTGCCGTCGGCGCTGAACAGGGTCAGCACGTCGTCGCCGTTCAATTCGAATTGCGCCAGTTGCTCGGTCCAGCGCTCGGGGTTGACCGACAGCGCCACCAATCCGCTGAACCGCCCATGCACCGCGACAGGCCGTGCCACCTGCAGGCTCCAGACGCCATCGGGCCGTTCCAGCATGGGCACGCTGAGCACCAGCGGCAGGGCCGGATCGGCGGCCAGATCCTTGAAGTAACCGCGTTCGCCCACATAGGCCAGCGCGGCACGGCCGTTCGAGCTGTAGACCACCATGCCGTTGGCATCGACGCGATACAATTGCCGCACCAGATCGTCGGCACCGGCCGAGATAGCGTCGCCATACAGCCGCAACGCGCCCGGCCCCTGGGCGGCGGCAATGGCGGCGGCGGTCAGGGTGACGCGGAAACGGCTCAGGGTGGTGTCCACCGCCTCGCCCGCCGCCTGGGCGGCCAGTTGGGCGCGGTGGCGGGCGGCCTGGACCGCGTCGTCCTCGGCCTTGCCCAGTTCCTGCACCAGATTGAACCAGTAGAACCCCAGGAAAAGAGCAACCGCGGCGATGATCGCGACCCGTGTCCGGTCGCCGCCCAATCGAAGCCTGCGTGCCTGCGCCGCCCTGCCGTCCATGGCCCCGCCCCACAACCGCCAGGGGGAATTTCCCCCGTCACTCTTGGCTAGAATGGTAACACGGTGTAACGCCAACGACACGCATCATGTGCGGCTCCCCTCCTCCGAAAGGAGCAAATCAGCAGGCCAGACGATAGCCGCCCGGTTCGGTGATCAGCAAAGTGGCATTGGTCGGATCGGGCTCGATTTTGCGGCGCAGACGGTAGATGTGGGTTTCCAGCGTGTGGGTGGTCACCGCCGCCGAATAGCCCCAGACCTCGGCCAGCAATTGCTCGCGCCCGACCACGCCGCCCGCCCGCCGCAGATGCTCCAGGATCGCCGTTTCCTTGTCGGTCAGCCGCACCTTGCGCCCGTCCGCGCCCTCGAGCGTGCGGGCCGCCACGTCAAAGCGCCAGCCGCCCAGCACCACGATCTCGGCCGGGGCGGCGGACAGCATCTCCTCGACCCGCGCCAACAGGGCGCCCAGCCGCACCGGCTTGGCCAGCGGCAGCACCGGCACCCCCGCGCCGGCCGGGGCCAGGGCCGGTTCACCGACGATCAGGTCGATCCCATCCAGCGAATCCGGCGGCGCGTCGGCCACGGTGACGCCATGACCGGCCCCCTCCAGGACCTCGGCCAGCGCCTGAGCGGCCAGCGGGTCGCTGTCGAGCAAAAGAATATGACGCTGGGAAATGATCGCCCCCGTTCACAAAGCGGGTTTCGCATCCCAGATATACAGGGAAGCCGGGGCCAACGGAACCCACGCCCTTTTTCGCGGCGGCGAAAACCGCTATGGTGCCGCCCTTGAATTTCTTGAGAGCCATGATGCGGCCGTTGCACCCGACCCCCGGTCCCGAAGCCCCTGCCCCTGCCCCGTTGATCGCCGTGGACCGCGCCATCGCCGAATTGCGCCGGGGCGGCGTGGTCGCCGTGTGCGGCGACGCCCCCGATGCGGTGGTGCATGTGCAGGCGGCCGAGGCGGTGACGCCGGATTCCCTGGCGGCGTTGAGCACCCGCACCAACACTGCCCCGGTGCTGGCGGTGACCGGGCGCCGCGCCCAGGTCCTGGGCCTGGCCGAGCAGGACGGCCCGGTGGTGCGCCTGTCCGCCGCCCAGGGGCTGACCGCCGAACTGGTGGCCGGACTGGCCGATCCCTGCCTGAGCGGCCCGCGCCCCGATCTGGGCGCCATCACCGCCCAGGCCGCCGCGCCGCAATGCCCGGTGACCCAGTCGGTTGCCCTGGCCAAACTGGCCCGGCTGCTGCCCGCCGTCATCGCCATCGAAGGCGGCGCCATTGCCCCCGGCCAGATGGTGGTGTCCGCCGCCGACATCGCCGCCTATCAGGTCAACGCCGCCCGCACCCTGCGCGTGGTGTCGCAGGCCCGCGTGCCGCTGGCCGGGGCCGAGCAGGCCCGCATCATCGCCTTCCGCCCCGCCGATGGCGGCATCGAGCATCTGGCCATCGTCATCGGCGAGCCCGATCTGGACCAGCCGGTGCTGGCGCGGCTGCATTCCGAATGCTTCACCGGCGATTTGCTGGGTTCGTTGCGCTGCGATTGCGGCGACCAGCTCAAGGGCGCCATCGCCGAAATCGCCCAATCGGGCAGCGGCGTGCTGCTGTATCTGGCCCAGGAAGGGCGCGGCATCGGGCTGGTCAACAAGCTGCGGGCCTATCAGTTGCAGGATGACGGCTTCGACACCCTGGACGCCAACGGCCAACTGGGCTTCGACGACGACGAACGCATCTATCAGCCCGCGGCGCAGATGCTGCGGCTGCTGGGTATCGGCGCGGTGCGGCTGCTGACCAACAACCCGCTGAAGGTCGGCCAGCTGGCCGCCCACGGCATCGACGTGGCCGAGCGGGTCCCGCACGTCTTCCCGGCCAACGACCACAACCGGTCCTATCTGTCCACCAAAGCCACCAAGGGCGGTCATCTTTTCTAGGCAGGCGGAATCTTTTGCCGCCCCGAAGCCCCGGACAGATTCGGCGGAATCATATTTTTCAATGACTTAGCAACTGGCACTCACCTTGCAGCGGTAATTCCAAGCCGCCGTCTCGCAGGTGAACCATGAGCGTCTCCGCCGTCGCCCCGACCCCGTTCTACCAGGACCCCGAACGCCTTCAGATCGGCCTGCCCCAGGCCGCGTCCGAGGACAAGGCCGCCGAGGGTGCCGAGGGCGGCAAGCACCTGTCCATGTTCGCCAATGACGACGAACCCAGTTTCTGGGACGTTCTGGACGTCATCAACCCGCTGCAGCACATCCCGGTGATCAGCAACCTGTACCGCGAGATGACCGGCGACCAGATCGGCGTTGGCGCGCGGCTGGTGGGCGGCACCCTGTTCGGCGGCCCCCTGGGCCTGATCGCCTCGGCGGTGGATTGCGTGGTCGAGGAAAGCACCGGCAAGGATTCCGGCGGTCACGTTCTGGCGCTGTTCCGCGATGAATCCGGCAGCGCCCCCGATACCCAACTGGCCCAGGCCAAACCCGCGCCGGAAGCGCCCCAGGCGGTTGCCCCCGCCGCCGCCGCCCCTGTTGCCGCCGCCACGGCGAAGGCCGGGGCTGAGGCCAAGACCGAAAGCGCGCAGGTGATCGCACTGCCCGTGGGCGATGCCGCCGCCGCGTCCAAGGGACCGCAGCCGCTGGTGTTCAGCCTGGACGGCGGCATGCAGAACGCCGAACCGCCCGCCGCCACCGCCGCGCCCCAGGCCGCCGTGCGGACCCTGCCCGCCGATCCGGCGGCCTTGCAGGCCTTGGCCGATCCCAGGGCCGCCGCCGCTGTCCGCCCGCTGCAATCGCCGCAGGGCCGCAACATGCCGGTTCCCGCCCGCAACACCACCACCAACGCCCAGCCGCTGACCCCGATCACCGTGCCGGTGTCCAACAGCGGCATGCGCTCGAACACCCCCATCACCGGCCGTGCGCCCAATGCCTCGCTGCCGGTGCAGCGCACGCCCACGGCCATGCCCGAGGCCGAGCCGCAGCAGGCCGCCGCCGGAGGCGACTGGTTCAGCGCCGCCTGGGGCCAGGCCTTGGACAAGTATCAGCGCGCCAACCAGCGCAACGAAAAGACCAGCGGCGGCAGCACCGCCAGCACGTCCGCCGAGGTGGATTAACCTTCGGCTTCGTAATCGCGCGCGCCGAAAATGGCCGAGCCCACCCGCACATGGGTGGCACCCTGGGCGATGGCCGCAGCGTAATCGCCGCTCATGCCCATGCTCACCACCTTGAGATCATTGCGCGCCGCCGCCTCGGCCAGCATGGCGAAATGCGGCGCCGGGTCTTCGTCCACCGGCGGAATGCACATCAGGCCGATCACCGGCAATTGATATTCCAGGCGGCACAGCCGCATCATGGCGTCCACCGAATCGGGATGCAGCCCAGCCTTCTGTTCCTCAAGCCCGGTATTAACCTGCAACAGGCACGGCACCTGACGGCCGGAGCGCGCCATTTCGTCAGCCAGGGCACGGGCCAGCTTGGGGCGGTCCACCGTCTCGATGACGTCGAACAGCGCCACCGCCTCGCGCACCTTGTTGGTTTGCAGCGGGCCGATCAGGTGCAGTTCCACGTCGGGGAACTCGGCCTTGAGTTCGGGCCATTTGCCCCGGGATTCCTGCACCCGGTTCTCGCCGAACACCCGTTGTCCGGCAACCAGGGCCTGACGCACCCTTTCGGCATCGTGGGTCTTGGACACCGCGACCAGGGTCACGGAATCCGGATCGCGACCGGCGGCACGGGCGGATTCGGCGATGTGTTGCTTGACTTCGGCCAAGGCGTGGGTGATGTCGGACAAGATGGAACCCGGAATGATGAAAACCAAGGCATGACCCTAGCAAACAAGGCCGCCCGGCAAAAGCCGCCCCGCATGCCCGCCCGCATTCTGGTCACCGATGAAAGCCGGCTGCCCGATCCGGCGACGGCAATCGGCGCGCTGGCGCCGGGCATGGGGGTGCTGTTCCGTCATTATGGGGCGCCGGACCGGGCCACACAGGCCGCGCGGCTGGCAACCGTCGCCCGGCAAAAACGGGTTCAGCTGTTGGTGGCCGGGGACAATTGGCGCCTGGCAGCCGCCATCGGCGCGGCGGGCATCCACCTGCCCGAGGGCATCGCCCGCACTCTGGCCGATCCCGGCCTGCGGCTATGGCTGCGGCGCGGCCATCTGCTGAGCATTGCCTGTCACAGCCCGCGCGCCCTGCGGCGGGCCGCCGCCTTGGCGGCCGATGCCGCCGTGCTGTCGCCGGTCTTTCCGACCCGCAGCCATCCCGGCGCCCGTTGTTTGGGCAATCTGCGTTTCGCCCTGTGGGCGCGCCGCGCCGCGCTGCCGGTCATCGCCCTGGGCGGCGTCAACCGCCGCACCGCCCGCGCCCTGCGCTTCGCCGCCGGATGGGCGGCGCTGGACGGGTTGGCGTAAGACAAAAAGAAAGGGCGCCCGAAGGCGCCCTTTCCCGACTTACGTCGAGCAGATCGATTAGAACTGCAGCGACAGACCGGTCATGACAGCCCAGCCCTTGTTGTCGTTGGCGTTGCCGGGAACGTCCGAGTCGTAATCGGCGTGACCGACAGTGGCCAGAGCGTCCACACCGGCGCCCAGGGTGTACTTGCCCGACACCTGATAGACCTGCAGGGTGTCGTTCTGGGTCACAGTGCGAGCCTGCTTGGACTGGAAGTACACGAAGCTGATGGCATACGGGCCGGAAGCGTACTGGACACCAGCGTCCCAAACCTGGGCGTCGGCGGCCAGGGTGCTAACCAGACGGTCATGCGAGTTGATGTCGCGATACGAACCGCCGACGGTGAAACCGGCGTAGCCGATCTGAGTACCGAAAGCCATTTCGTTGACGCCGGTCTTGGCATCGTTGAGGTTGGCTTCGACGTTGTAGTTGACCCAACCGGCCGAAACCTTGACGTCCACACCACCGAAGGTGTTGGCGTACAGGGCGCCGACGCCGTAGATGTCGGCGGCGTTGACGGCGCTGTTGCCGTTCAGCTTGGTGGCGCCGCGATCATCTTCCTTGGTGTTCGGCACGTAGGAAGCGCCGACGGTCAGACCGTAGAAGGTCGGAGCGACGTAGGTGACCTTCTCGGCGTTGTCATCGGTGTCGATGGCGGTGGTGCCGCGGGCGTTGAAGTTGCTCGGGGCGGCGATGGCCCAGCCACCGGTCAGCAGGCCGTCGGTGTCGGTGTTGCTGGCAGCGTCGGGAGCCATGACATGCAGCAGAGCGGTGCCATTGGCCTCGGTGCCGATGATGAACTTACCGAAACCGCCCGAGATGAACACGTTCGACTTGTCGATGGTGTCGCTGCTGTCGGCGGCACCGGAACCGGTGTTGCCGCCGGCTTCCAGCTCGACATTGATGCCGACCTGCATGCCGTTGTTCAGAGTGGTCGAGCCGGTGAACCAGATCTCGTTGTCACCCTTGACATCGACGTTGTTGTAGTCAGCGGTGTTCGCCTTCTGGAAGCTGCTGTCCTGCCAGGCGCCGACAACCCACCACTTCGAGAAACCGCCCAGCTCCAGCTTGATCTTCTCGGACGCCGAAGCGGCGCCAGCGGAGAACAGGGAAGCGGCGACCAGCGCGGTGCTGGCGACAAGAATCTTCTTCATGAGTACCCCTCGTGCCTCGTATGTCGAAAAAAGCGGCGTTGATGCCACCGCCTAAATTCAGTGCATCCTACGAATTGCCCGCGCGGCGTTCAATGCTTTGATTGCAGCTGCGAACACATCGCAGAAAGGTGTGGCAGAATCATCACACAAATGTCACGAGGCCAGGGAATCCGGGCGTTTCACAGCCATGCCCATCGGCTTCAGACAAAAAGAAAGGGCGCCCGAAGGCGCCCTTTCCCCGAACAGTGTCGAGCAGATCGATTAGAACTGCAGCGACAGACCGGTCATGACGGCCCAACCCTTGTTCTCGTTCTGAGGCAGCTTGGTTTCGTCTTCGTACTTGGCATGGCCAACCGAAGCCAGCACGTCCACGCCGGCGCCCAGGTTGTACTTACCCGACAGCTGGTAGAACTCGATCTCGTCCTGACCAACGATCGAAGCCTGGCCTTCGGCCTTCGACTTGAAGTAAGCAACGCTCACGGCGTACGGGCCGGAAGCGTACTGCAGACCGACGTCCCAGGCGTTGGCGCCCAGATCGGTGTCCAGCGACGCCTGCAGACGCTGGCCGTTCACCTGACGGTACGAACCGCCCAGGGTGAAGCCGGCGTACGACAGCTGAGCACCGGTCGCGTACTCGTTCACCTGCGAAGCGGTGCTGACGGTGCCTTCCACGGAGTAGGTGGCCCAGCCGGCCGAGACCTTCACGCCCACGCCGCCGAAGGTGTTGGCGTACAGAGCGCCAGCGCCGATGACGTCAGAGGCAGACACGGCGGTGGTGCCGTTGATCTGGGTGGCGCCACGGTTGTCTTCGGTGGTGTTCGGCTTGTACGAAGCGCCAACGGTCAGACCGTAGAAGGTCGGAGCGACGTAGGTGATGCCTTCGGAGTCGTTGTCGGTGACGATGGCAGTGGTGTTGCCGCCGTTGCCCTGCGAGTTGCCCAGGGCGGTGCCGGTGGCGGTGGTGCCGGGGGTAACGGTGCTGACGTTGGTCGGCTTGGCGACCGAGTAGCCACCGGTCAGGATGCCGCCTTCGTTCCAGTTGCCAGCGGCGTCCGGAGCGGTGACGTGCAGCAGGTAGGTGCCGTTGTTCTTGGCGCCGACGATGAACTTACCGAAGCCACCTTCCAGGTAGACATAGGATTCATCGATGGTGTCGGTGGTCTGGTCGGTGTGGCCACCGGCTTCCAGCTGAATGTCGATACCGACCTTCAGGCCGTTGTCCAGGGTGGTCGAACCACCGAAGTACACTTCGTTGTCGCCCTTGACGTCAACGTTGTTGTAGCCGCCCTGGGTGCCGGCGCCGTTGTTGTTGGACTCGAACTTGGAATCCTGCCACTGACCGACAACCCACCACTTGGAGAAGCCGCCCAGGTTCAGCTTGATCTTCTCGGAAGCCGAAGCAGCGCCGGCCGAGAACACAGTCGCGGCGACCAGCGCGGTGCTGGCGATAAGAACCTTCTTCATGTTATCTCCTCTCTTTGGCACGGGGATGCGAAATCACACCCACTATCCAAATGAACGAACGGCCCTGATGACGCCACGACCGCCGCGCCGAGTCAACACGACAGACCCCGGCGCTGTGACGAAAGCCCCGCACTGTGGCGAAAGTGCAACAGGCGGGAAGCGGCGCAAAAGCGGCGACAGCAAAGTGCAGCTTGCCGCGCGCGGACGCTCGTAGCATTCTCTGGGCCGAGGCGCCCCAAGGGCAAAGCAAGGTATCGAAGCGATGAAGACGAAGTTGGCGAAGGTTGTGGTGCTGTCGGCCCTGGCGCTGTCCACCGCCGCGCTGTCCGCGTGCGGTGAAAGCAAGGCGGTGTTCCCCACCCGCGACAAGGGCTCCAGCGCGCCGCGCATGAGCAACGAACCGCGCGAGACGGTGTTCGGCCCCGAAGGCATGTTCGGCGACAAGAAGAAGGGCGGCCAGGGCGACGCCGTCGGCATCGGCGTCAATTCGTTCCTGTGGCGCGCGTCGCTGGACACCATCGCCTTCATGCCCATCGCCACCGCCGATCCGTTCGGCGGCACCATCATCACCGATTGGTACACCCTGCCGGAAAGCCCGACCGAGCGGTTCAAGGTCAACGTCTTCATCCTGGACCGCGCGCTGCGCGCCGACGGCGTCAAGGTGTCGGTGTTCAAGCAGGCCCGCGATGCCAGCGGCGGCTGGATCGACGTCAAGGTCGATCCGCGCATGACCGCCGACCTGGAAAACGCCATCCTGACCCGCGCCCGCCAGCTGCGCATCGTCTCGACCGAATAAGCGGCCTGCCGCACCGCCGCTTTCACCCGATCTTCCGATGCCCGGACCCCAATCCGGGCATCACGCATTAGGAAATTCAAGGACCGCCATGTCGCGCACCGACGAGCGTTACAACTTCAAGGAAACCGAAGCCAAGTGGCAGGACGCCTGGGAACAATCCGGCGCCTTCGTCGCCACGGTCGATCCCTCGCGCCCGAAATACTATGTGATGGAGATGTTCCCCTATCCGTCGGGACGCATCCACATGGGCCACGTGCGCAACTACACCTTGGGCGACGTGGTGGCGCGGCATAAGCGGGCCAAGGGTTTCAACGTGTTGCATCCCATGGGCTGGGACGCCTTCGGCCTGCCCGCCGAGAATGCCGCCATCGAACGCGGCGTGCACCCGGCCAAGTGGACGCGCGAGAATATCGAAGCCATGCGCGTGCAGCTGAAATCCATGGGCCTGTCCTATGATTGGGGGCGCGAGGTCGCCACCTGCGAGCCCGAGTACTATCGCCACGAACAGAAGATGTTCCAGGATTTCCTCAAGGCCGGGCTGGTCTACCGCAAGGAATCCTGGGTCAATTGGGACCCGGTGGAAAACACCGTGCTGGCCAACGAACAGGTGATCGACGGCCGCGGCTGGCGCTCCGGCGCGCTGGTGGAAAAGCGCCTGCTCAGCCAGTGGTTCCTGAAGATCACCGCCTTCGCCGACGACCTGCTGGACAGCCTCAAGGGCCTGGAGCGCTGGCCCGAGCGCGTGCGCATCATGCAGGAAAACTGGATCGGCCGGTCCGAGGGCGCCAAGCTGTCGTGGGAGGTGGCGGGTCGTTCCCACAAGCTGGAAATCTTCACCACCCGCCCCGACACCCTGTTCGGTGCCGCCTTCCTGGCCATTTCGCCCAACCATCCGCTGGCCGCCGAGCTGGCCCAGGGCAATGCCGCGCTGACCGAGTTCATCGCCGAATGCAACCGCATGGGCACCTCGGAAGCGGCGCTGGAAACCGCCGAGAAGAAGGGCATCGACACCGGCCTGAAGGCCAAGCATCCCTTTGTCCCCGGTTGGGAACTGCCCATCTACGTCGCCAATTTCGTGCTGATGGAATACGGCTCGGGCGCCATTTTCGGCTGCCCCGCCCACGACCAGCGCGACCTGGATTTCGCCCGCAAATACGGCCTGCCGGTCAAGCCGGTGGTGCTGCCGCCGGGCGAGGATGCCGCCACCTTCGCCGTGGGCACCGAGGCCTGCGCCGGTGACGGCGTGCTGTACAATTCCGACTTCCTGAACGGATTGGGCGTCGAGGCCGCCAAGGCCGCCGCCATCGACCGTATTGAAAAGGAAGGGTTGGGCGAGCGCACCGTCAACTGGCGCCTGCGCGACTGGGGCGTCAGCCGCCAACGCTATTGGGGCTGCCCGATCCCGGTGATCCATTGCGAGAGCTGCGGCCCGGTGCCGGTGCCCGAGGCCGATCTGCCGGTGCGCCTGCCCGAGGATGTCACCTTTGACAAGCCGGGCAACCCGCTGTTCCATCATCCCACCTGGAAGAACGTCGCCTGTCCGTGCTGCGGCAAGCCCGCCCAGCGCGAGACCGACACCTTCGACACCTTCTTTGAATCGTCGTGGTATTTCGGCCGCTACTGCTCGCCCCATGCCGAGACCCAGGCCTTCACCAAGGAGGAGGCCGATTACTGGCTGCCCGTCGATCAGTATATCGGCGGCATCGAGCATGCGGTGCTGCACCTGCTGTATTCGCGCTTCTTCACCCGCGCCATGAAGACCTGCGGCTATCTGGAGGTGAAGGAGCCGTTCGACGGCCTGCTGACCCAGGGCATGGTCTGCCACGAAACCTATAAGGACGAAGGCGGCGCCTGGCTGTATCCCGACGAGGTGGTCAAGCAGGATGCCGGGCTGGTGCACGCCGAAACCGGCAAGCCGGTCACCCTGGGCCGCTCGGAAAAGATGTCCAAGTCCAAGCGCAATACCGTGGACCCGGCGCACATCATCGACACCTACGGTGCCGACACCGCCCGCCTGTTCATGCTGTCCGACAGCCCGCCCGAGCGCGATCTGGAATGGACCGAGGCCGGTGTGGACGGCGCCTGGCGCTACGTCAACCGCCTGTGGCGTCTGGTCGGCAACGTGGTGGACGCGCTGCCGCCGTCCGGTTCCGCCATGCCGGAATTGGGCGCCGAAGCGCTGAAGCTGCGCCGTCAGGTGCACAAGACCATCGCCGGTCTGTCCGACGATCTGGAGCGTTTCGCCTTCAACAAGGCCGTCGCCCGCCTGCGCGAGCTGACCAACGCGCTGGGCGACATCAAGCCCGCCACCCCGGATGTGGCCTGGGCCCTGCGTGAGGGTCTGGAAACCGCCATCCTGTTGGCGGCGCCCATGATGCCGCATCTGGCCGAGGAATTGTGGTCCGAGCTGGGCCATGCCGAGCCGGTGGTCGCCACCCGCTGGCCCGCGGCCGACCCGGCCCTGCTGGTGGAAGACAGCGTCACCGTGGCCGTGCAGGTCAACGGCAAGCTGCGCGCCACCATCGAGCTGCCCAAGGACGCCGACCCCAAGCTGGCCGAGGAAACCGCCCTTGCGCAGGAAGGGGTGATCGCGGCAATGTCTGGGAAGACGCCGCGCAAGGTGGTGGTCGTGCCGAATCGGATCGTCAATGTGGTGGTCTAGAGCCCTTCTGTGCATGGCGGTGCTGGTCCTGGGACCGGCGGGCTGCGGATTCAAGCCCGTCTATTCCCGGCCCAGCGGCGCCACGTCCTCCGCCATCGGCGAGCAATTGGCGGCGGTGCGCGTCCTCGGCATCGAGGACCGCACCGGCCAACAATTGCGCAACGCCCTGATCACTCAGCTCAACCCGCGCGGTGAGCCAGCCCGCAACCGCTACACTTTGGAGGTCAAACTCCAGCAATCCTCCAGCGGTCAGGCCAGCAGTAAGGACGGCAATGCCACCATCGAAAGCATGACCGTCACCGCCACCTACACCTTGACCGATTTCGCGCAGAACAAGGCGCTGACCAGCGGTCAGGTGCGCTCGGTGACCAGCTTCCGCTACCTTGGCCCACGCTACGCCAGCACCGCCGCCGAACGGGATTCCGAAACCTCGGCCGTGCAGGAAATCGCCACGGAAGTGCGTAGCGCGCTGATCGCCTATTTCACCAACCCCGAGACGTTCCAGGCCCGCTACCGCGAGGATGCCACCCGCGACACCCTGCGCCGCGAAAGCACGCTGGAGCCGGCGGACAACCCGTGAAACTAAGCGGCGCCAAGGCCGAATCCTTTCTCAAGGCGCCCGATGCCGCCATGCGGGCGATCCTGGTGTTCGGACCCGATAACGGTCTGGTGCGCGAACGGGTCACCCGGCTGATCAAGGGCGTGGTGCCCGACGTCAACGACCCGTTCCGCGTGGCGGAACTGAGCCCCGCCATCCTCAAGGACGACCCCGCCCGGCTGGCCGACGAGGCCGCCGCCATGGCCCTGACCGGCGGCCGCCGGGTAGTGGTGGTGCGCGACGCGGGCGACACCATTTCCTCGCTGTTCCAGGGCTTCCTGGCCAATCCCATGGGCGATGCCCTGATGGTGGTCGAAGGCGGCGATCTGGGGCCGCGCTCCAGCTTGCGCAAACTGTTCGAAGGCGCCGACAACGCCGCCGCCCTGGCCAGCTATGGCGACGAGGGCGGCAGTCTGGCCCATGTCATCCAGGAGGAACTGAAGGCGGCGGGCCTGACACCCGAGCCCGACGCCCTGGCCTTCCTGATGGAGAATCTGGGTGGCGACCGCCGCCTGACCCGCGCCGAATTGCAAAAGCTGGCGCTGTACATGGGCGCCCCCGGCCGCGTAAGGCTTGAGGACGCGCTGGCCTGCATCGGCGACACCGCGTCGCTGTCCATGGACGATCTGGCGCTAGCCACCGCCGACGGCGACCACGCCACCGCCCAGCGCGTGCTGGACCGCCTGTTCCGCGAGGGCACCCACGCGGTGGCGGTGCTGCGCGCCCTGTCGCGCCATTTCCAGCGTCTGCATTTCGCCGCCGGACTGATGGCCCAGGGCAAATCCGCCGACGCCGCCATGGGGTCGTTGAAGCCGCCGGTCATTTTCAAGGCCGCCGACCGCTTCCGCCGCCAGTTGGGCCGCTGGCCCGCCGACCGCGTCGGCCGCGCCCTGGAAGTGCTGATCGAGACCGAGGCCGAGTGCAAGACCACCGGCATGCCCGCCGAGGAACTGTGCTCGCGCGCCGTCATGCAGCTAGCCAGGGCGGCCGGACGGCGGTAGCCTTCCCCTTGTAAGGCGCGGTTGGGCGACACCACCTGAGCAAGGGTGGGACAATTGCGCAGCCTGGGAGGGCGCCCCATGACCCAACCCGTCGATTTCCTGAAATCCACTTTGGCCGAGGACATGGCCGCCCGCGCCCGCGACCGGCTGGACAATCCCCGCGCCGAATTGGTGGCACGGCTGGCGCCGCTGTATCTGGCAGGCATTCCCGCCGCCGATCTGGACGAGGTGGACGGCGAGCAGCTGTTCGCCGTGCTGGTGGGGCTACAGGGCTTTATTGCCGAACGCCCGGCGGAAGCCCCGCTGCTGCGGCTGTTCGACCCCGACCCCGACCGCAACGGCTGGGCCTCGCCCCACACCATCATCGAAATCGTCAACGACGACATGCCGTTCCTGGTGGATTCGGTGTCCATGGTTCTGGCCCAGGCCGGTATCGGCATCCATCTGCTGGTGCACCCTATCCTGGCGGCAGCGCGCGATCCGGCGGGAAAACTGACCGGGCTGGATCAGCCGGTGCGCGGCGGCAGCAGCCTGGAATCGCTGATGCATCTGGAAATCGACCGCCAGGACGCCGCCGCCCAGGCGCAGCTGCGCGACCGTCTGTTAGGTATCCTGGACGAGGTCCGCGCCGCCGTCGCCGATTGGCGGGTCATGCGCGAACGCCTGCACGAGGTGCGAGGCGTGCTGGAATGCGGCGAGGAATGCGACGAGGCGGCGGCCTTCCTGGACTGGCTGTACGACGACCATTTCACCTTCCTGGGCTACCGCCATTTCGTGCTGTCTGGCCCCGCCGACGCCCCCGACGTGGGGGTCGAGGCCGCCGCCAGCCTGGGCATCCTGCGGGCCGAGGATACCCACGTCTTCGATGACCGCCTGTCGCTGTCGGAAATGCCCGCCGAGATCCGCGCCTTCCTGGGGCGGTCGGGCGTGCTGATGGTCACCAAATCGGCCCGCCACGCCACCGTGCACCGCCCGGTGCACATGGACGTCATCGGCGTCAAACACCTGGACGAACACGGACGGGTGATCGGCCTGCATGCCTTCCTGGGCCTGTTCACCTCGGCGGCCTATACCCGCAATCCCACCGCAATCCCGCTGCTGCGGCGCAAGGTGGCGCGGGTGCAGGCGGCAGCCGGGTTCCCACCGTTCGGCCATGATGCCAAGGCGCTGTCCAACATCCTGGAGACCTATCCCCGCGACGAGCTGTTCCAGATCGACGAGGAGCATCTGGCGGCCAACGCCCTGGGTATCCTGCATCTGCTGGACCGGCCGCGGGTGGCGCTGTTCGTGCGCCGCGACGAATTCGGCCGCTTCGTCTCGTGCCTGGTGTTCCTGCCGCGCGACCGCTACGACACACCGCTGCGTCTAGCGGTGATCCGGCTGTTGGAACAGGCCTATGGCGGCCAGCTCGACGCCTATTACACCCAGGTGGCCGATGGGCCGCTGGCCCGGCTGCATGTGATCATCCGCACCCCGGCGGGCAGCCGCGTCCAGGCCGACGAGGCCGATCTGCAGGGCCGCATCGCCGAACTGGCACGGTCGTGGTCCGATCATCTGCAAGGGGCGCTGGCCCAGGCCCATGGCGAGGGCCAGGGATTGCGGCTGGCGCGGCGCTGGCGCGACGCCTTTCCCCTGTCCTACCGCGAGAACCATTCCGCCTTGGCGGCGGTGCCCGAGGTGGACCGGCTGGAAGCGGTCATGGCCGGGGCCGATTTGTCCGTCAACCTGTACCGCCCCATCGAGGCCGCCGCCACCGAGGCGCGACTGAAGCTGGTGCGGGCCGGGGCGACGGTGCCGCTGTCAGACGTGTTGCCGCTGCTGGAAGCCATGGGCCTGCGCGTCATCGCCGAGGTCCCGCACGAGGTGCGGCCCGCCGAGGGCAACACGTCGGTGTGGATTCACGATTTCCAGCTGGAAACCCCGGAACCGCTGGATCTGGCGGCACGCGGCACGGAATTCGAACGCGCCTTGCTGGCGGTGTGGCGCGGCGAGGCGGAAAGCGACGGCTTCAACCGGCTGGTACTGGCCGCCGGGCTGGATTGGCGCCAGATCATGGTGTTGCGCGCCTATGCCAAATACCTGCGCCAGGCCGGGTCCACCCTCAGCCAGACCTATGTGGAACGCGCCCTGGCCGACAACCCGGTGCAGGCCGCCGCCCTGGTGCGGCTGTTCGAAGCCCGCTTCGCCCTTTGTTCCGTCCCCGAGGACAAGGCCCTGGCCGAGGCCGAGGCGGCATTGGACAAGGTGGCCAGCGCCGATGACGACCGCATCCTGCGCCGCTTCCTCAACCTGATCCGCGCCACCTTGCGCACTAATCACGGGCTGGCACGGCCCTATCTGTCGTTCAAGCTGGATTCACGGGCCATCGAGGATTTGCCGCTGCCCCGGCCCCTGGTCGAAATCTTCGTCTACAGCCCGCGCATGGAGGGCATCCACCTGCGCGGCGGCAAGGTGGCGCGCGGCGGCATCCGCTGGTCCGACCGGCGCGAGGATTTCCGCACCGAAATCCTGGGCCTGATGAAGGCGCAGATGGTCAAGAACGCGGTGATCGTGCCGGTGGGCGCCAAGGGCGGCTTCGTGCTCAAACGCCCGCCCGCCAGCGGCGACCGCGCCGCCTTGCAGGCCGAAGGCATCGAATGCTACCGCACCTTGATCCGCGGTCTGCTGGACCTGACCGACAATCTGAAGGGCGGCGCCGTGGTGCCGCCCCAGGGCGTGGTGCGCCACGACGGCGACGACCCCTATCTGGTGGTGGCCGCCGACAAGGGCACCGCCAGTTTTTCCGACATCGCCAACGCCCTGTCGCTGGAACACGGCTTCTGGCTGGGCGACGCCTTCGCCTCGGGCGGGTCGCAGGGCTATGACCACAAGGCCATGGGCATCACCGCGCGCGGCGCCTGGGAGGCGGTGAAGCGCCATTTCCGCGAATTGGGCACCGACATCCAATCCCAGGATTTCACGGTGGTGGGGGTCGGCGACATGTCGGGCGATGTGTTCGGTAACGCCATGCTGTGTTCCCGCCATATCCGGCTGGTGGCGGCGTTCAACCACAGCCATGTCTTCATCGACCCCGAGCCCGATGCCGAACGCTCTTTCGCCGAGCGCGAACGGCTGTTCAAGGCGGTGAAGGCGTGGCCCGATTACGATCCGGCGCTGATCTCGGCGGGCGGCGGCGTGTTCCCCCGCGCGGCCAAGAGCATTCAGGTCAGCCCGGAAATGCGCGACCGCTTCGGCATCGACACCCCCACCATCACCCCCACCGCCCTGATCCGGCGGCTGCTGACCCATGCCGCCGATCTGCTGTTCTTCGGCGGCATCGGCACCTATGTGAAGGCGGCGCGGGAAAGCAATGCCGAGGCGGGCGACCGCACCAATGACGCGGTGCGGGTCAACGGCGGCGAGTTGCGAGCCAAGGTGCTGGGCGAGGGCGCCAATCTGGGCTGTACCCAATTGGGCCGCATCGAATTCGCCCTGGCGGGCGGACGGCTGAACACCGACGCCATCGACAATTCGGCGGGCGTCGATACCTCGGACCACGAGGTCAACATCAAAATCCTGCTGGGCGAGCTGGTGGCGGCGGGCGACCTGACCGGCAAGCAGCGCGACCACTTGCTGGCGGGCATGACCGACGAGGTCGCCGGGCTGGTACTGCGCGACAATTACCTGCAAACCCAGGCGCTGTCGGTGATGGCTGAGCAGGCCCCCGAGTTGCTGGACGGTCAGGCCCGCTTCATGCGCATGCTGGAAAAGGCCGGGCGTCTGGACCGCGCCATCGAATACCTGCCCGACGAGGACACATTGACCGAACGCGCCGCCCGCCATCAGGGGCTGGTGCGGCCTGAATTGTCGGTGCTGCTGGCCTATGCCAAGCTGTGGCTGCACGATTCGGTGCTGGCGTCGCCGTTGCCCGACGACCCGTTCCTGGCGGGCGACCTCAGCCGTTATTTCCCGACGCCGCTGCGCGACCGCTTCAAGACCGAGATCGCCGCCCACCGGCTGCGGCGCGAGATCGTCGCCACCGCCATCACCAATTCCATGGTCAACCGGGTCGGCGTCGCCTTTGTCGCCGATTGCATGGAAAAGACCGGCCATGCCCCCGCCGAGGTGGCCCGCGCCTATATCGTCGCCCGCGACGCCTATGGCCTGCGCGAGGTGTGGCGGGCCATTGAAGAACTGGACGGCAGCGTTCCCGCCCCGGTGCAATACGCCATGCTGGCGGAATCCGGGCGGCTGCTGGAACGGACCACCGGTTGGGTGCTGCGCTGCATGCCCGCCGCCTTCGATATCGGCGGCGCCATCGGCGAATTGCAGCCGGGCATCGCCGCGTTGCAGGCGGCACTGGGCACCATCCTGCCCGAGGAAACGGCGGCGGCGGTGGCCGCCCGGCGGCAGGATTACCAAGGCCACGGCGTGCCCGCCGAACTGGCGGTGCGGGTCGCCGACCTGATCGTCCTGGCCTCGGCCGCCGACATCGTGCGCATCGCCGCCCGTCGGGGTGGAACGGTCGAGGATTCCGGTGCTCTCTATTTCACAATCGGCCAGCGTTTCGGCCTGGGCGCCCTGCGGGCGGCGGCGCAGAAGCTGGCGGTGGGCGGCCATTGGCAGAAACTGGCGGCGGCGGCGGCCATAGAGGAGCTTTACGGCACCCAGCGCGACATCACCACCGCCGTGGCCGCCAACGCCCCCGATCTGGCCGGACCCGAGGCCTTGGTCGCCTGGGCGGACCGCCACCGCGCCGGGATCGAGCGTACCGACGCCTTGCTGGCCGAATTGCGGGCGGCGCGGCAAATCGATCTGTCCATGCTGACCGTGGCGGGCCGCCAGTTGAAGACGTTGGTGGAGGGTTGAGCACCGCGCCTCAGATTTAAGGCGCGGTGCTCCAGCGCCCATTGCGGGCGCGGCCAAGGGTTTCGGAGAAACCCGCCCGGCGAGGGAAATTGATGAAGCATAGACGGCAGGGTAGTTGTTGCGGCGCGGGTTGCATTCGGTTACCAAGGCGGAGTTTGCCGCCACCGGAGCCCGCGATGGACCCCCGCGATTTCCTTGCCAGCCAGTTTGCCGAGCATGAAAAGACCCTGGCCGCGACCCGCGCCGCGGTGCCGGAATCCTTTGTGGCACTGGTCGAGGCGTGCTCGCGTGCCCTGGCGGCGGGCGGCAAGATCATCTTTTTCGGTAATGGCGGTTCCGCCGCCGACGCCCAGCATCTGGCCGCCGAGCTGGTGGTGCGCTACCGCACCAACGGTCGCGCCCTGGCCGCCATCGCGCTGACCACCGATACGTCGATCCTGACCGCCTGCTCTAACGATTTCACCTTCGACGACATCTTCGCCCGCCAGATCGAGGCGTTGATGAAGCCCGAGGACGTGGCCATCGGCATCAGCACCTCGGGCAACAGCCCGAATGTGCTGAAGGCCCTGGAAGCCGCCCGCGCCATCGGCGGCACCGCCGCCGGTCTGGCGGGCCGCGACGGCGGCAAGATGGCCGGCTTGGCCGATCCGCTGGTGGTGGTGCCGGACACCGTCACCGCCCGCATCCAGGAAATGCACATCCTGCTGGGCCATACCCTATGCGACGTGCTGGAACAACGGCACCGCCCCGGCACGCCGGCCCATTGAAAGAGCATTCCATGGCCAAGAAGCCCAATTCGCCCACCCAGGAACTTCAGGCGCATGCCGCCCCGGCACAGATGGGGTCGGACCGTTCCTTCGGTCTGGTCTTCGCTGCGGTGTTCGCCATCATCGCCCTGTGGCCGCTGAAATCCGGCGGCGACATCCGCCTGTGGGCGGCGGGCGCCGCCGCCGCCTTCCTGCTGGCGGCGCTGGTGGTGCCGCGAGCGCTCAAGCCCTTGAACATCGTCTGGTTCAAGTTCGGCCTGGTGCTGCACCACGTCATGACGCCGCTGATCATGGGCCTGCTGTTCTTCCTGACCGTCACCCCGGTCGGCATGCTGATGCGGGCCACCGGCAAGGACCCCATGCGGCTGAAGCGCGATGCCAAGGCCGCCAGCTATTGGATCGTCCGCACGCCGCCCGGCCCCGCCGCCGAGTCCATGAAGAACCAATTCTAAAGGATCGTTTCCGATGTCGTTCCTGCTTGAGCTTGTCGCGTTCCTGCGCGCCCGCAAGAAGTATTGGCTGCTGCCCATCCTGCTGATGATGGTGGTGTTCGGCGGCCTGATCGTGCTGAGCCAGGGCTCGGCGGTCGCGCCCTTCATCTACACCCTGTTCTAAGCCCAGGAGCCGCGACGGTGAAGATTCTCGGCCTTTCCGCCCTTTATCACGACAGCGCCGCCGCGCTGATCGACGACGGAATCATCGTCGCGGCCGCCCAGGAAGAGCGGTTCACCCGCAAGAAGCATGATTCCGCCTTCCCGGAAAAGGCCATCGCCTTTTGCCTGGAACAGGCCGGTTGCCAGATGGCGGACATCGACCATGTGGTGTTCTACGACAAGCCGTTCCTGAAGTTCGAACGGCTGCTGGAAACCTATATGTCGTTCGCGCCGCGCGGCTTTGCCTCGTTCAAGACCGCCATGCCGGTCTGGCTGAAGGAAAAGCTGTTCCAGAAGGATTTGCTGCGCAAGGAATTCAAGAAGTTCGACGACCAGTTCGACTGGATGAACAAGCTGCTGTTCGCCGAGCATCACCTGTCGCACGCCGCCAGCGCCTTCTTTCCCAGCCCGTTCGAGGACGCCGCCGTCCTGACCATGGACGGCGTCGGCGAGTGGACCACCACCTCGTTGGCCATGGGCTCCGGCAACAGCCTGGAAATCCATAAGGAACTGCATTTCCCGCACTCGCTGGGCCTGCTCTATTCCGCCTTCACCTATTACACCGGCTTCAAGGTCAATTCCGGCGAATACAAGGTGATGGGCTTGGCGCCCTATGGCGACCCCAAATACACCCAGCTGATTCTGGACAACATCGTCGACGTCAAGGAAGACGGCAGCTTTTGGCTGGACCAGTCGTATTTCGACTATTGCACCGGCCTGCACATGACCAACGACAAGTTCGCCGCCCTGTTCGGCGAGCCGGTGCGCAAGGCCGACAAGGACCCGCTGACCCAGTTCCACATGGACATCGCCGCCAGCGTGCAGGCGGTGACCGAGCATGTGGTGTCCAAGCTGGCCCACGGCATCAAGAAGGATACCGGCGCCAAGAATCTGTGTCTGGCGGGCGGCGTGGCGCTGAATTGCGTCGCCAACGGCAAGATTTTGCGCGAAGGCATCTTCGAGAACATCTGGATTCAGCCGGCGGCGGGCGACGCTGGCGGCGCCCTGGGCGCCGCGCTGGCGGGCTACCACATCCACAAGGGCCAGAAGCGCAAGGTGGCGGGCGGTGGCAAGGATGCCATGAAGGGCTCGTATCTCGGTCCGGTGTGGGAGCAAGCGGACATCGAACGTCGCCTGACCGAGGCGGGCGCCAAGTTCAGCGTACTGTCCGATTCCGAACTGATCGAGCAGACCGCGCAGGCCCTGGCCGACGAAAAGGCGGTGGGCTGGATGCAGGGCCGCATGGAATTCGGCCCGCGCGCGCTGGGCGGCCGCTCCATCCTGGGTGACCCCCGTTCGCCGAGCATGCAGAAGGTGCTGAACCTCAAGGTCAAGTACCGCGAAAGCTTCCGTCCGTTCGCGCCATCGGTGCTGCGCGAGGACGTGGCCGAATGGTTCGATCTGGACGGCGACAGCCCCTACATGCTGCTGGTCGCCCCGGTGGCGGAACAGCACCGCCGCGCCATGACCGAGGACGAAGAGAAGCTGTTCGGCATCGACAAGCTGAACGTGCCGCGCTCGACCATCCCGGCGGTCACCCATGTGGATTATTCCGCCCGCATCCAGACCGTGCACGCCGACACCAACCCGCGCTATCACGCGCTGATTGCGGCGTTCAAGGGCAAGACCGGCTGCCCGGTGGTGGTCAACACCAGCTTCAACGTGCGCGGCGAGCCCATCGTCTGCACCCCCGAAGACGCCTTCCGCTGCTTCATGGGCAGCGAGATCGAGGTGCTGACCGTCGGCAATTGCTTCCTGCGCAAGGAAGACCAGGACCCGGCCCTGAAGCTGGATTACAAGAACGCCTTCGAGCTGGACTGATCCCATGCGCACCCTGATCGCACAGCCCCTGACCGCCGAGGCCTTCGCCCCGTTCGGGGACGTAATCCAATTGCCCGCCGGGCAGGCCCTGACGGGCAACCAACGCTTCGACGATCTGGTACGGGTCGAGGCCGGGCCGGAAGGCCGCGCCATGGTCAGCCTGTTGTCGGTCGGGGCGCCGATCGCCCTGCCCCTCGATCTTCAGAAGATGGAACGCCACCCCTTGGGCAGTCAGGCCTTCATCCCCTGCGGCGCCCCCGGCCGTCTGGTGGTGGTGGTGGCGCCGCCCGCCGAAACCCCCGATCTGTCGGCCTTGCGGGCTTTCATCACCGATGGCCATCAGGGCGTCAATTATCTGCGGGGGGTATGGCACACCCCCATCTCGGCCCTGTCGGACTCGTGTTTCATGGTGGTCGACCGGCACGGGCCGGGCGGCAATTGCGACTTTTTCGACCTGAGCCAAAGCCCGGTCCGCATCGTCGCCGCCTGACCGCCCCGGCTATTCCGAGCGCCCGTAATCGTCCTCGATGCGGACGATGTCATCCTCGCCCACATACTCACCCGACTGCACCTCGATCATCCTGAGCGGCAGCTTGCCGGGATTCTCCAGCCGGTGAACCGTGCCCGCCGGGATGAAGGTGGATTCGTTCTCGCGCAGGTTGAAGGTCTTATCGCCGCAGGTCACCAGCGCGGTGCCGGTCACCACCACCCAGTGCTCGCTGCGGTGCCAATGCTTTTGCAGGGACAGTTTCGATCCCGGATTGACCTGGATGTGCTTGACCCGGAAGCGGTAGCCATCGTCGATGGTCTGGAACCAGCCCCACGGACGATAGACGCGGATGCCCTGGGCGGCCTCGGCCCGCCCGGCGGCTTTCAGGCTTTCGACGATCTTCTTGACGTCCTGATCGTGTGCCTTGTCGGCCACCAGCACGGCGTCGTCGGTGGCAACCACGATCAAATCCTCGACCCCCAGGGTCGCCACCAGACGGCCTTCGGTCCGCACATAGGAATTGCGGGTGGCGGTGGCGACCACGTCGCCCAGCAACACGTTGCCGTTGCCGTCCTGCGGGCTTTCCGTCCACAGCGCCGAGAACGAGCCGATATCCGACCAGCCCATGTCCACCGGCACCACCGCCGCGCGGTCGGTGTGTTCCATCACCGCGTAATCAATGCTTTGCCCGGCGATGGCAGCGAAAGCGGCGTCGGCCAGACGGAAGAAGAACAGATCGGACGCGCCTTCCGCCAGGGCGGCGCGGCAATTGTCCACCATGGCCGGCAGGCGCTTGCCCAATTCGTCCAGATAGGCCCGTGCCGAGAACAGGAAGATGCCGCCGTTCCACAGATACTCGCCGCTGGCCAGATAGGCGCGGGCAGTGTCCAGATCGGGCTTCTCGACGAAGGAGCGGACGGCGAAGCCCTCGCCCTCGGGGGTGCCGCGCCGGATATAGCCATAGCCGGTATTGGGCTCGGTCGGCTGGATGCCGAAGGTCACCAGCATCCCCCGTTCCGCCAGCGGAATGGCCTTGTCCACGGCAGCGCGGAAGGCATCGGCATCCTTGATCTGGTGATCGGACGGCATGACCAGCAACAGCGCATCGGCCTCGGCCTCCACCAGCAGCGCCGCCACCGCCACGGCAGGGGCGGTGTTGCGCCCCACCGGCTCGATGACGATGCCGCGCGGCTCGATACCGGTCTCACGCAATTGCTCGGCGACGATGAAGCGGTGTTCCTGGTTGCACACCACGATGGGGCGGCCGCCCAGACGCTGGGCAGTCTGCTGCAACAAGGTGTCCTCGCCGGTCAACGGCAGCAATTGCTTGGGCCGCAGCTCGCGCGACAGCGGCCACAGACGTGTCCCGGCGCCGCCGGACAGGATTACGGGAATGACTTCGGACACGTTGCTTCTCCCCAACGAAATATTAGCCGCGATGAGCGGCGGCCATGGCAGCCAGCCCATCGTCCAGCGTCACCGGCGGCAGCCAGCCCAGCGCCCGCAATGGCGCATCATCCACCTGAAGCGATCCGGCCAGACGATTCACCGCCCCGCCTTTGCCCAACATGCCGCCTACCAACCGCAACAGGCCGACTGGCACCGGCAGCAGACGGGCGCGCCGCCCCAGACCGCGCGCCAGACGGCGGATCAGTTCCGAGGTCGAAATGTCCTCGCCGTCGCGCACCAAAAACCGCCCCTGGGCCGGAGAGGCCACCAGAAAGGCCAGCGCATCGGCCAGATTATCCACCCCCACCAGCGACCGGCGGTTATCGAGGGCGCCCAACGGCAGCGGCAGTCCGTATTCCAGGACCCGCATCAGCGCCGCCAGATTGCCCTTGGCACCGGGGCCATGCACCAGCGGCGGCCGTACCATCGCCAACGACAGGCCGGTGCGGGTGGCGATACCGGCCAGGGCGGCTTCGGCCTCGGCCTTGGACACGCCATAGGCATCCACCGGCGCCGGGGCATCGTCGCCCCGGAACGGCTGGCCCGGCAGGGTCACTTCACCGTTGACCTTGATGGAACTGACGAACAGCAGGCGCCCGATTCCGGCCGCCACCGCCTGTTCGGCCAAACGCACGGCGCCGTCGCGGTTGACCCGGCGGAACAGCGTCAGCGGGTCACGCACCCGGTCGCGCATCACATGGGCCCGCGCCGCCAGATGCACCACTGCGTCACAGCCGCGCAGCGCCGCCCGCCAATCGGTGTCCGGCCCCAGCGGATCAACCCGCCGCGCCTCGACCTCCAGCGGCAGGAAGCAACCGTCACGCCGCACCGCCGCCACCACCTCGTGCCCGGCGGCCAGCAGGCGGCGGCACACCGGACCACCGACGAACCCGGACGCGCCGGTAACCAGAACCTTCATGCCCGCGTCCCCCTGGACCAGATTTGCAGCACCAGCAACAGCGCCGCCACCGTTCCCACCGCCCCGGCCAAAGCCAACATCGGGTGGTCGAGCGACAGCACCGCCCAGGCCACAAGGGCCACGTTGCCGGCCAGAATGGCCAGCGCCACCTGGGCATGGCTTTTGCCGCCCTGCACGGCGCGCTGATAGAAATGCTGGCGATGGGCCTGCCATACCTTTTCCCCGCGCGCCGCACGGCGGCCCAGGGTGATGGTGGCGTCGGCCAGATAATACAGCGGCAGAATCACCGCCGCCGCCAATTGCCCCACAGCCGCCAGTTGCACCAGCAGCCCACCCAGCAGGAAGCCCAGCGGCACGCTGCCCACATCGCCCAGGAAGATGCGAGCCGGGTGCCAGTTCCACACCAGGAAACCGATGCCTGCGGCGGCACAGGCCAGCGCCAGCGGCACCAGGCCCGGCTGGCTTCCCGACAGCAGCACCACGGCGGCGATGCCCAGGCCGACACAGCCGGTCTCGATGCCGGTGATGCCGTCGATGCCATCCATGAAATTGTACAGATTGACGAACCACAGCCAGCCCAGCAGCGTCACCACGCGGTCGGCCCACAACGGCAGCCCCCCCTGAAACACCAGGGCGTCACCGGGCAACAGGAACAGCAGCACCGCCACCGCCAGCGCATGGGTGGCGAAACGCGGCGCGGCGGGCAGGTTCAGCCGGTCGTCCAGCCAAGACAGCGCCATCAGCACCAGGGCGGCCGCGATGGCCAGCCACGACCAGACATCCGCCGCCGCCAGCGCCCAGCCCAGCAGCGCCGCACTGGTAACCGCCAGACCACCACCGCGCGGCGTCGGCCGCGTATGGCTGGAGCGTTCATTGGGATGGTCGAGGATGGCGCGCCGTTCCAGCCAGCCCAACACCATACGGGTCCCGGCCACCGAAGCGGCCAAGGCCAGGGCGGCGGGCAGCCCGACGGCCAACAGGCCTAGAGATCCGTCGGACAGCATTCCAGCGCGGCTCGCGAAAAACAGATTTGCATGGAAACCAGACATCCGATGGGCTATGGCAGGGCCGGAACGGACATTAGACAAGGCAAGCCGTGACCGCAATCCATACCTGCCCCGATAGCGGCAGCGCCTTTCGCGCGGCGGCGGTGTTGGCGGCCGCCGCCCTGGAACGCGCCCTGACTGAAGGCCGCAATGCGACCCTGGTCCTGCCGGGCGGAACCACGGTGCGGCACTTCCTTGACCAACTGCGCCAACAGCGGGTTCCGGTCAACGTTTTCACCGCCTGATGTCGCTACTTGTCCCGCCGGGGCCGCATGCTATGGTAGTTTCCACCCATTCGGAATGTCAGGGAGAGCGTGGCTTGTCCGCACGGGAAAAGGCGGGCGGCTTCGCCTCGCGTACCGCATTCGGCGCCCTTGCCCTGGCACTGCCGGCCTTCATCGTTTTCGGCCGCGGCGCCCTGGGTGTGGCCCTGGGCATCGCCGTGCTTGCGGTCATCGCCGCCACCTGTTCGGGCGTACGGTGGCGGGTATGGAATGATCCGCTGCGCCCGGCCCTGGCCGTCATCGCCATTCTGGGGCTGTCCTGGCTGCCATCGATCGCTGGTTCACTTCAGCCAGGGATGTCGGCGCTGACGTTGACGCGCACCGCGGCGCTGATCGCGGGCGGTGCCATCCTGGTCGATTTCGCCCGGCGTGACGACAATGACTGGGGGCTGCGGGTCTTCGTCGGCGGCATGCTGGTGTCTCTGGTCTTCGCCGCCGTGGCTCTGTTCATCACACCCGAGATCGCCTTCTTCCGCGCCCACAATGGTGTGGTCGTACCGCATTTCGCCCTCAAATCCTCGGCTTCGGCCATCGCCTGCGCGCTGCCGGTGCTGCTCTACGCGGCATGGCGCTTGGGCGGCCGCTGGGCCTGGGCGGTCGTACCCTGCCTGCCGCTGGGTTTGGACGTCATGTATGGAACCTCCAGCCGTTCGTCCCTGGCGGGCATGCTGGCCGCGCTGGTATTGTGCGGCATCGTCGCCATCACCCGCCGCAGGCCGCTGTCTCATCTACTGGTCGCGTTGGTGCTGGCCGCGTTGGCCGGAATCGCCGCCATCGCCGTCACGCTGCGCTGGACCGAGCCGCTGACTCTGGGCGGATACCACACCTTCGCCCCGTCATGGCTGGTGGACCTGCACCGTCAGACCATCTGGCAATTCACCTTGGACCGCTTTTTTGAACGTCCATGGTTCGGCTGGGGGCTGAATGCCATCGCCACCTACCCCGGTGCCGACAGCATGATCCCCGAATTGCAGGGCGAGTTCATTCCGTCGCATCCGCACAATTGGATGATCGAGTCCATGGCGGAAAGCGGCGTCGTCGGCTTCATCCCATTGCTGACGGTCATTGTTGCCATCGCCATGGCGGCGGGCCGCGAGTATCGCCGCACAGGCGACCGGGCGACACTGACCTGGCTCGCGCTGTGGCTGAGCTACTGGGCCGCTGGCGCCTTCAATTTTTCCATGTGGAACGCCAGTTGGCAGAGCAGCGGCCTCGTCCTCGCGGTCCTGGTCTGCTCGCGCTTGCCGGGGAGACAGCGGCCATGACCACCATCGCCCTGGTTGCCGGTGAAGACTGGCATTTTCTGTCCCACCGCCTGGGACTGGCGCTGGCCGCCAAGGCCGCCGGGTTCCGGGTCCTGGTCGTCGTGCCGCCGGGCAAGCGCACCGACGAAATCCGCGCCCACGGCCTGGAGGTCGAGACCGTGCCCATCAGCCGCAATCTCAGCGGCGCGTGGCGCGATCTGGTGGCGGTGTGGCGCACTGCCCGGCTGTGCCGCCGCCATGGCGTGGCCCTGATCCACGCCTTCGCCCTAAAGCCAATCCTGGTCAGCGCCCTGGCCGCCCGGCTGGCCGGAACGCCGTGCCTGACCGCCACCATCTCGGGCATGGGCTACATGTTCATCAGCGGCGGCGTCAAGGCGCGGCTGCTGCGCGGCGCGGTGCTGGCCGTGTTCCGGCTGTTGCTGAAACGGCGGGGCACGGCGGTGATCGTGCAGAACAAGGACGATTTCGCCGCCGTCACCGACACCATCGCCACCACCGGGCAGACCCATCTGATCCGGGGTTCCGGCGTCGACCCCCTGGCCTGGCCATCCTGTCCCGAGCCCGAAGAGACACCGCCGCTGGCGGTGTTGCCCGCCCGCATGCTGTGGGACAAGGGCGTGGGGGAACTGGTCGAGGCGGCGCGCCTGCTGAAGGCCCGCGACGTGCCCATCCGGCTGGCCCTGGTCGGCGATGCCGATCCCGGCAACCCCCGCTGCATCCCGCCCGAGCAATTGCGGGCCTGGGCCGAGGAGGGATTGGTGGAATGGTGGGGGCACCAAACCGACATGATTTCGGTGTGGGCGCGCGCCCACATCGCCGTGCTGCCCAGCTACCGCGAGGGCCTGCCCAAGGCCTTGCTGGAGGCCGCGTCCTGTGGCCGCCCGGCCATCACCACCGACGTTCCCGGCTGCCGCGAACTAGTCGAGGACGGCGCCAACGGCTTGCTGGTCCCGGTGCGCGAGGCGGCTCCATTGGCCGATGCCTTGGAACGGCTGGCCCGCTCGCCCGAATTGCGCCGCCAATTGGGGGCGGAAGCCCGCCGCCGGGTGGAGACCGAATTCGCCGACCACATCGTCCATGACCGCATCATCGGCCTCTACCGCACGCTGCTCGGGGGACGCCGCCGTTGACGCCCGGCGCTTGCGCCCCCGCTACAGTCTGCTAAGTTCCCAGCCGTTCCTTGAGCAAGCGAGCGCGAGCAATGTTGTCCCGAGCCAATGTGGCTTTCCTGCACGATGTCGCCTGGGCCGCCCTGTCGCTGTCCATCGCACTGTGGCTGCGCGCCGGCGATCTTGTGTCCTACGGTTCATTCCTGGCGGTGGCGACACCGGTCTTCACCGTACTGGCGGCGGTCACCTTCCACACCACCGGCCTGTACCGGGGCGTGTGGCGCTATGCCTCGATCCGCGATCTGACCGCCATCACCAAGGCGACGGTCCTGTCCATCGGCATCAGCATCCCGGTGCTGTTCCTGATCACCCGCCTGGACGGCGTGCCGCGCTCGTTGCCACTGTTGCAGGCCCTGGTGCTGCTGGCCACCCTGGGCGGGCCCCGCTTCCTGTACCGCATCCTCAAGGACCACCGGCAGCAGGCCCGCCACGGTGCGCAGGGCCGTCAGATCGCTGTGCTGCTGGTTGGCGCCGACGATCCCGCCGACATGTTCATCCGCCATTGCGCCAGCAATCCCGGCGCCGGATACCGCGTGGTCGGCATCCTGGGCAAGGACGGTAGCCGGGTCGGCCGTCACATCCACGGTATCGCGGTGCTGGGCACCCTGGCTGATGCCGACGCGGTAATGGAGCGTCTGGCGGGCAGCGCCGACAAGCCGCAACGCCTGCTGCTGTCGCCCGACCTCGTTGAGGGCGACACCGTCCGCCAGTTGCTGGAGGTGGCCAACACCCACGGCGTCACCCTGGCGCGGCTGCCGCGCCTGACCGATTTCCATGACGCCGAGGAAAAGGTGCAACTGCGCCCCATCGCCGTCGAGGATTTGCTGGGCCGCCCCCAGGTGGTGCTGGACCGCCAGGGACCGGTGACCCTGGTCTCGGGTCGCCGGGTGCTGGTGACCGGCGCTGGCGGCAGCATCGGCTCGGAACTGGTGCGGCAGATCGCCGCGCTGGAGCCGTCGCGGCTGGTGCTTGTCGAGGCCAGCGAGTTCGCGCTGTACACCATCGATATGGAAGTGGCCGAGCGCTTCCCCGGTATCGACCGCCGTGCCGTCATTGCCAACGTGCGGGACCGCGCGGTGATCAAGGCGCTGTTCGCCGAGGAAAAGCCCGATCTGGTGTTCCATGCTGCCGCACTGAAGCATGTGCCGCTGGTCGAGGCCAATCCCGTCGAGGGCATCATGACCAACGCGCTGGGCAGCCGCAACGTGGCCGAGGCCTGCGTCAGCGCCGGGGTGCGGGCCATGGTGATGATTTCCACCGACAAGGCGGTGAACCCCACCAACGTCATGGGCGCCACCAAGCGGGTGGCCGAAAGCTATTGCCAAGCCCTGGACCTGGCGCAATCAGGTACCTGCTTCGTCACCGTGCGTTTCGGCAACGTGCTGGGCTCGACCGGGTCGGTGGTGCCGCGCTTCCAGGCGCAATTGGCGGCGGGCGGCCCGATCACCGTCACCCACCCGGACATGGAACGCTATTTCATGACCATCCGCGAGGCGGTGGAGCTGGTGCTCCAGGCCTCGGCGCTGGGTGTGCTGGAACAGCACGACCAGGGCAAGATCTACGTTCTCGACATGGGCAAGCCGGTCAAGATCGTCGAACTGGCCCGCCAGATGATCCGTTTGGCCGGTCTGCGCCCAGACGTCGATGTGAAGATCGCCTTCACCGGCCTGCGGCCCGGCGAAAAACTGTTCGAGGAAATCTTCCACGGCGCCGAGGCACCGGTCCCCACCGCCCGCCAGGGCGTGCTGCTGGCCTCGCCCCGCGCGGTGCGGCTGGACGAATTGCGCGAGCGCTTCGCCACCCTGGAACAAGCCTGTACCGCCCGCGACGAGGCGGCGGTGCTGGGGGTGATCCAGACGGTGGTGCCGGAGTTCGACCGCATGGTTCCCGGCGCCGGTTGAGCCGGGAAAAATCCTGACTTCCGGCTGGGGATCGTGCTATATCCCCAGCCTTCGACATCCTTTTTTCGTTCCTGAAAGGCCCGCCATGACCGCCCGTCCCATCCGTCGCGCCCTGTTCTCGGTTTCCGACAAGACCGGACTGGTGGAGTTCGGCCGGTTCCTGCACGAGCGTGGTGTCGAGATCCTGTCCACCGGCGGCACCGCCAAGGCGCTGCGCGATGCCGGGCTGCCGGTCAAGGACGTGTCCGACTACACCGGTTTCCCGGAAATGCTGGACGGCCGCGTCAAGACCCTGCACCCGCTGGTGCATGGCGGCCTGCTGGGCATTCGCGGCAATGCCGAGCACGAGGCCGCCATGGCCCAGCACGGCATCCAGACCATCGACCTGCTGGTGGTCAACCTCTACCCGTTCGAATCGACCGTCGCCAAGGGCGCCGATTTCGAAACCTGCATCGAGAACATCGACATCGGCGGCCCGGCCCTGATCCGCGGCGCCTCGAAGAACCACAACGACGTCACCGTGGTGGTCGATGTGGAAGATTATCAGGCGGTGATGGAATCCATGTCCGCCAATGGCGGCGCCACCACCCTGGAGCTGCGCCGCCGCCTAGCCGCCACCGCCTATGCCCGAACTGGCGCCTATGACGCCGCCATCTCGGCCTGGTTCGCCGGTCAGGTCGGCGAGACCTTCCCGCGCCGCGTGGTGGTGTCGGGCGAGTTGAAGCAGGGCCTGCGCTATGGCGAGAACCCGCACCAGAAGGCGGCGTTCTATGTGACCGGCGACCAGCGTCCGGGCATCGCCACCGCCCGCCAGCTGCAGGGCAAGGAACTGTCGTACAACAACCTGAACGACACCGACGCCGCCTTCGAGCTGGCCGCCGAGTTCGACCAGCCCGCCGTCGCCATCATCAAGCACGCCAATCCCTGCGGCGTCGCCGTGGGCGGCGACATCGTCAGCGCCTATCGTCAGGCCCTGGCCTGCGACCCGGTTTCGGCCTTCGGCGGCATCGTCGCCATGAACCGCAAGCTGGACGGCGCCACCGCCGAGGAAATTTGCAAGCTGTTCACCGAAGTGGTGATCGCCCCCGAGGCCGACGAAGCCGCCGTGGCCGCCTTCGCCGCCAAGAAGAACCTGCGCCTGCTGGTGACCGGCGGCATGCCCGACCCCAAGACCCCCGGCATGACCCTGCGCGCCGTGGCCGGTGGCTACCTGTTCCAGACCAAGGATAACGGCCGCGTGCTGGAATCCGAGCTGAAGGTGGTGACCAAGCGTGCGCCGTCCGCCCAGGAACTGGCCGACATGCTGATCGCCTTCCGCATCTGCAAGCACGTCAAGTCCAACGCCATCATCTACGTCAAGGACGGCGCCACCGTCGGTATCGGTGCCGGTCAGATGAGCCGCGTCGATTCCTCGCGCATCGCCGCCTGGAAGAGCCAGGAAGCGGCCACCGCCGCCGGTCTGGACAAGCCGGGCACCGTCGGTTCGGTGGTGGCGTCCGACGCCTTCTTCCCGTTCGCCGATGGCCTGCTGGCCGCCGCCGCCGCCGGGGCCACCGCCATCATCCAGCCGGGCGGCTCCATGCGTGACGCCGAAGTCATCGCCGCCGCCGACGAGGCCGGTCTGGCCATGGTCTTCACCGGCATGCGCCACTTCCGCCACTGAACCGCATACGCCGTCGTCATCTTTCCTGCATGCATCGATAGGGCGATTGGGAAAAGCCAATGGCGAGCGACACCCCGATCATCGTTGTTCAGGCCAGATTGAGTTCCCAGCGCTTACCTGGAAAGGTACTGCGGGCGGTGGCCGGGCGGCCGATGATCGACTACCTCATTAGCCGCCTGCGGCAATGCCGCCTTGCCAAGGGGGTCGTCATCGCGACATCGGACACCGCCAGCGATGACCCCTTGGCGGCATGGGCATCCGAACATGATGTCCCCCTTTTCCGGGGATCGCTGGATAATGTCGCAGGACGTCTTCTTGATGCGGCACGGTCCTGCGGCGGCAAAACCCTGGTGAGGATCTGCGGCGATAGTCCGTTGATGGACCCCAAGGTCATCGATCACATGATCGCCCTTTATCAGGCGACCCCTTGCGATTTGGCGACAAATATCCAGCTACGCACATTCCCAAAGGGAATGTCGGTGGAAGTCATGGCCGTATCCACCCTGGAAGAGGCCATGCCCCTGATGACTGAAGCGGGCGACCGCGAGCACGTCACGCCGTTTTTTTACCGCAACGCCATGCACTATCGCATCGTCGGCCTGACCAGCGGCCAGGATCTGGGGGCCGTTCAGATGTCGGTGGACACCGCCGAGGATTTCAATCTGTTCGAAGCCATGGCCGCCAGATTGGGAAGCAGCGTGGACACCGCCGATATGAGAACTGTGTTGGCAATCCGGCAGTCGCTGACAGAGGAAAGTCAAATCGATGTCTGAGTTGAAGGCCGCCGTCATTGGTCTGGGCGTGGGTGAACGCCATATCTCTGGTTATGAAGCCGACCCCCGATGCAAAGTTGTCGCGCTCTGTGACACCGACCCGGAAAAACTGGAAGCCGTCGCGGCACGCAACCCCGGCCGCCGCCTTACGACCTCACCAGAAGACATCCTTGATGACCCGTCCATCGACGTGGTCTCCATTGCATCGCCCGATGACGCCCACCACTATCAGGTCATGCGCGCCCTGACGGCCAACAAGCATGTGTTCGTCGAAAAGCCGCTGTGTCTGCACCTGAATGAGTGGAAAGACATCAAAGCCGCGTTGGCCGCGCGACCGCAATGCCGCATGTCGTCCAACCTGATCCTACGCAAGGCGCCGCGCTTCCAGCGTTTGTACCGCGACATCCGCGCCGGTGTTTTCGGGCGGCTATACAACATGGAAGGCGATTACAATTACGGCCGCGTGCACAAGATCACCGATGGCTGGCGCGGCCATATCCCGTTCTACTCCGTCATGCACGGCGGCGGCATCCACCTCATCGATCTGCTGACTTGGCTGTCGGGCGGACGGGTCGCCGAGGTATCGGCGTTCGGCACCAACATCGCCACCCAGGGCACCGCATTCCGCCACCCGGATAGCGTCACCGCGATACTCAAGTTTGAAGACGGCATGATCGCGAAGATTTCATCAAATTTTTCGTGCATCATGCCGCACTTCCACAACGTGGCTATTTACGGCACGCAGGCTTCATTCCTGCAGACCCCGGCAGGCGCGCACCTCTACACCTCGCGCGATCCCGAAGCGGTCCCGGAAGCGGTGCGGGAAATGTACCCCGGAGCGCAGAAAGGCGATATGATTCCGGCCTTTATAGGGTCCATCCTGGACAATTCTGCACCCGACGTTACGAGCCAGGAAGTGCTTGACTGCATGGCGGTTTCGCTGGCAATTGTAGCCTCGGCAGAGGCGGGCACCAGCGTACGGCCACTTTATGATCTATAAACGAGAGGGCCTATTGTGATTGTTCCCTTTGGAAAACCTATCATTGGCGAAGAAGAACGTGCAGCAGTAGCTGAAGTACTCGCCGGTGACATTCTTGTTCACGGCCCCCGTGCTATTCAATTTGAAGCCGATTTCGCCGCCTACACGGGCAGCCCGCACGCGGTCTCCGTGTCCTCCTGCACTGCCGGCATGCATCTGGTCTGGTTCACCCTTGGCCTTACGGCGGGCGACGAAGTCATCGTTCCCGCCATGACGCACACGGCGACCGCCCACGCGGTCGAACTGACCGGCGCCACTGCCGTCTTCGTGGACGTGGAACCTGCCACCGGCAACATCGACATCGACCAGATCGAAGCCGCCATCACTCCCCGTACCAAGGCCATCGCCGTGGTGCATTATCTGGGCATGCCGGTGGATATGCCGCGTGTGATGGAAATCGCCCGCAAGCACAATCTTTTCGTCATGGAAGATTGCGCACTGGCGCCAGGAACCCGCATCGACGGCGTGCATGCCGGCCTGTTGGGCGATGTCGGCGTGTTCAGCTTTTACCCCGTGAAACACATCACCACGGCCGAAGGCGGTATCGTCATCACGCGCGATGGCGAATTGGCGGCCAAGCTGCGCCTGTTGAAGGCGTTCGGCGTCGATCGTAATCATGGTGAGCGCAAGGTGCCCGGCATGTACGATGTCGTCGCCCTGGGCTTCAATTACCGCATGAGCGAATTGCATGCCGCCATCGGTATCGCGCAGCTCAAACGGCTGGACGGCTTCCTTGCCGCGCGCGAACGTAACGACCAAGCCTTGCGTGCCGCCCTGGCCGCAGTGCCGCAGGTCAGTCTGTTCGAAACCACCAATGACCGCTTGGTCAGCAGCTATTATTGCCTGTCCGTGATGCTCGCGCCGGAAGTGGCCATCCATCGGGAAAAGATCATGGCTGCAATGTCGGCCCAGGGGATCGGGACCAGCATCTACTATCCCCAGCCGGTACCCCGCATGACATACTACCGTCAGAAGTATGGCTGGGAGGAAAGCCGTTACCCCAACGCCACCGCGATCGCGGACCGCTCCATCGCACTTCCTGTCGGTCCGCACATCAACGAGACTCACATGGCCCTCATCGCTGACGGCCTGCGAAATTCCATAGAGGAAGTTTGCAAATGATTACTTCTGTCAAGGGCCGCCGTGTCGCATTGGTCGGCGGCGCTGGCTTTATCGGGCACAACCTGGCTTTGCGTCTGAAGGACATGGGCGCCGAGGTCCATGTCCTCGACGGCCTGGAAGTCAACAACCTGGTGTCGTTGACCGCCAACGTGGACAATGTGCCGCACCCGGATTTGTCTGTGCTGGTCGTCAACGAACGCCTGCGCCTGCTGCGCGCGGCGAACATCGTGTTCCATCTACAGGACGCCCGCGACTATCACGGCCTGAGCAAGAAGCTCAACGAAATCGAGCCGCACGTCATCGTCCATCTGGCTGCCGTTTCGCACGCCAACCGTTCGAACAAAAACCCCTTCACCACCTTCGACCATAGCCTGCGTACGCTGGAGAACGCGCTGGACTGGGCGCGAACCGCCCCCCAGCTCGAGCGCTTCATTTTCATGTCGTCGTCGATGGTTTACGGCCACTTCAAGGAAGGCGCCGTCAGCGAAGACAGCCATTGCGAACCGCTTGGCATCTATGGCGCCCTGAAGTTTGCCGGTGAGAAGCTGGTCATCGCCTACAACCAGGTTTTCAAGGTGCCGTATACCATTGTCCGCCCCTCGGCGCTGTATGGTGAACGTTGCGTGTCGCGCCGCGTCGGCCAGATCTTCATCGAGAACGCGTTGTTCGGCGAAGACATCGTGGTCGCCGGTGACGGTTCCGACGGCCTTGATTTCACCTATGTGCAGGACCTCGCCCACGGTCTGATCTGCGCCATGGAGAACGACAACGCCAAGAACCAGATTTTCAACCTGACCTATGGGGCGGCACGCTCCATCGGTCAGATGGTGGAAATCATCCGCGAGCATTTCCCGGGCATCAAGGTGCGCTTCGAGAAGAAGGACGCCCTCATGCCCGACCGTGGCACCCTCAAAGTGGACAAGGCGCGCGACCTGATCGGATACGAGCCGTCGTGGCCGCTGGAGCGCGGCTATCCCGAGTACATCCGCTGGTACAAGGAATTGTTCGCCCGTTATCCCGAGCTCGCCAAGGGCAAGTGATGCGTGGCATCCACATCTTCCTGAACGGTGACCGTGGGACGCCCATCGTAGAACATCTCTGCACCCTGGGGCATGGCGTGCGCGAAGTCATCATCCCGGCAAACAAGACGGTTGCCGGGCTTGATGGCTTGGCGTCACGTTTTGGCGTGCCTGTCCGGCCGGTGCAAGATGTCAACAGCGAGGAATTCCTGGCCGAAACCCGGTCCATGGACCCAACCCTATTCATCGTCGCGGGCTATTCCACCATTCTCAGAAAGCCGACCTATGGCTTGCCCCGACTGGGAACCATTAATCTGCACGGTGGCCGGTTGCCCCAATACCGGGGCGGCTCGCCGCTGAACTGGCAGATCATCGCTGGTGAACAACAGGCCGCAATCAGCGTCATCGGAGTCGATGACGGCATCGATACCGGCCCGGTCCTGGCGGAAGGCACGGTCGAAATCAGCACGACCGACACCATCGCCGATGTGCATGCGCGCGCCAATCAACTGTTCCCCCGGCTGGTTGCCCAGGTCGTCGATGCCCTGGACAACGGGACCTTGCAAACGCGCATCCAAGACGAAAACCTGGCGGGATACTGGCATCAGCGCAACGACAACGACGGGCGCCTCGACTTCAGGTTCATAACGGCCGATCAGTGCAGCCGTCTGATTCGCGCCCTGACGCGCCCTTATCCCGGCGCATGGGCCATGTTGGGCGACTGCAAGGTGCGGTTCCTCGGCGTGCGCACCGACATTTTCACCCTGCACGGAGTGCCCGGCCGTATCTGCTATATCCAGGGACAAGGGCCATTCGTCGTTTGTGCAGACAAAGCCGTGCTGATTACCGACTATGTCGTAGAGGGCGGCGGCCGACTTCCCCATGGCGGGCACCTGACCTGAGCGCGTCTGAAATTAGGAGTTTCCGAAGGTGAAAATCGGTAGCCACGACACCGAAATCCGTTGCTTCATCATTGCCGAAATCGGCAACAACCACGAGGGCGATTTCGGTCTGGCCACCGAGCTGATCCATCAGGCGGCGTCGGCTGGCGTGGATGCCGTCAAGTTTCAGACGATTATTCCTGAGAAACTGGTTTCTCCGGATCAAACCCAGCGCATTCAACAGCTAAAGCGCTTCCAGTTCACCATCGAGCAATTCGCCGAGCTTTCCGCCACCGCCGCCAAGGCCGGGCTGATTTTCATGTCCACACCGTTCAATCCGGACGTCGTCAGACTGCTTGATCCGCTGGTGCCAGCCTTCAAGATCGCCTCCGGCGACAATGACTACCATGACCTGCTGACTGCGGTGGCCGCCACCGGCAAGCCGATCATCATGTCCGCCGGCATGACCGACCGCGCCCAGATCAAGCGTTCGGTTGAGGTTATTGAAGGCGAATGGGAACGGCGCCGGATCGAGGGCGAACTGGCCCTGTTGCACTGCGTGGTCTCCTATCCGACACCGGTCGAGGACGCCAATCTCGCCGCCATCCGGACGTTGCAGGAGCTCGACTGGACCGTCGGCTATTCCGACCACACCCTGGGCATTGATGCGGCAGTGTTGTCGGTGGCGCTGGGCGCGCGCATCGTCGAGAAGCACTTCACCATCAGCAAGACCCATTCGGAATTCCGCGACCACCAACTGTCGGCCGACCCCACCGACATGGCCGAGATGGTCCGCCGCATCCGTCTGGCCGAGACACTGCTGGGCCACCCTGAGAAGCAAGTGCTGGCCGTGGAAGGCGCGGCCGCCGCTTCGGTCCGCCGGTCGGTCCGCGCCACCGCCAATCTGCCCGCCGGGACCATTCTTGCCGCCGAACACCTCATCTGCCTGCGTCCCGGCGATGGGCTGCCCGCCTCCGAGGCGCCACGCCTGATCGGCAAGCGGTTGGCCCGCGCCGTCACCTCGGGCACCGCGCTGCGCGCCGAGGACATTGCCTGAATATGTGCGGCATCGCAGGCTATATGGGGCCCCGCCCCCCATCACCCGAGCACGTGCAGGCCTGCCTGTCGCTGATGCACCATCGCGGCCCCGATGCGAAAGGCGCGTATCATCACGCGGTGCCGAACGGCCGCCACATCGTTCTTCTGCATTCGCGCCTTGCCATCATCGACTTGGACCCGCGCGGCAACCAGCCGTTTCGGCGCGGGACTCTGGCCCTGGCCTATAACGGTGAGATCTACAACTACGCCCAATTGCGGCAAGAACTGCGCCGCGAGGGATTGGAATTCTCCACCGATTGCGACACCGAGGTGCTGGCCTGCGGCCTATCGCACTGGCCGATCGAGCGTTTGCTGGACGCCGCCGAGGGCATGTGGGCGTTCGCCGCCTATGACGAGACGGCGGACCAACTGGTGCTCAGCCGCGACCGTTTCGGTGAAAAGCCGCTTTACCTGGCGTGGGATGATGACGGTGGCCTGTATTTCGGTTCCGAGGTCAAATTCCTGAGCGCGCTGCGCGGAAGACCTTTCGCGCCCAATCTCAATCATGTCCGCCGCTACTTGGTGAACGGGTACAAGGCACTTTACAAGAGCGCGGAGACCTTTCACCAGGGCGTGTCCGAACTGCCCGCAGGCTGCAACCTCGTCATCGCTTCCGACGGCCGGGCCGAGGAGAAGCGCTATTGGACCCCGCAGCCGCGCGAAAACTCCGCACTGAGCTTCAAAGATTCGGTTTCGCTCGTCCGCGACAGCCTCATAAAGGCGGTCGGCCTACGCCTGCGCGCCGACGTGCCGCTTGCCTTTTGCATGTCCGGCGGCGTCGATTCCAATGCGCTGATCTCTATCGCTAAGCGCGTCTTCGGCTATGACGTCCATGGCTTCACCATCGTCAACACCGACGCGCGTTACGAGGAACAGGACATTGTCGCCCGCGCGGTTACCGAACTGGGCGTGCGCCATACCGCCATTCCCCTGGACAGCCGCGACTTCCTGAACAACCTGCGCAAGCTGGTGCGCGCACACGACGCGCCGGTGTACACGCTGTCCTACTACGTCCATTGGCGTTTGATGGAAGCGGTGGGGCAGGCTGGCTACAAAGTCTCGATTTCCGGCACCGGCGCCGACGAATTGTTCACCGGCTATTACGACCACCACAATTTTTATTTGGCCGAAATGCACGCCGAAGCGGGCCGTCATGGCGCCGCGCGGGATGCCTGGCGCACCCATGTGCAGCCCATCGTACGCAATCCCTATCTGGGTGACCCCGACTATCTTGTCCGCACGCCGTTGGCGCGCGACCACATCTACCTGGGCGCAGACAGCTTCACCGACGATCTAACGGAGCCGTGGTCCGAAGCTTTCACTGAACGCGACCTGCACCCGCGGCCGTTGCGCAACCGCATGCTGAACGAGTTGTTCGAGGAAGTGGTTCCCGTCATCCTCCACGAGGACGACCTGAACGCGATGTACTTCTCCATCGAGAACCGCTCGCCCTTCCTCGACCGCGGTCTGTTCGACGCGATCGGCGCCGTTCCTACCCGCCACCTGATTCGCGACGGCTATGCCAAGGCGGTGCTGCGCGAGGCCGTGCGCGGCATCGCCCCCGACGCGGTGGTCGATTGCCGCCGCAAGGTGGGCTTCAACGCGCCGCTGCTGGAATTGCTGGATGTGGCCGACCCGCGTGTACGCGACGAGTTGCTGGCCGACAGCCCGATTTACCAAGTCATCCGCCGCGACCGCGTCATGGAACGGCTCGCCAAGGGCGCCTTGGCTAACAGCGAAAGCAAATTCCTGTTCAACGTGCTGAACGTGAAGATGTTTCTCGAGGAATGCGGGGGGACGGCATGAAGATCGAGCCGAAGGACCCGGCACGAACCTTCCAGGTCGGCACCGTCGTCATCAAGGATTGCGGCACCGTCGCACTTGAACCGGACGAACAAGTCACCTTCGTTACCGCCTCCGGCAGCGAGTACGACGTGGCGCGCAAGGATTGGGGCTATTACGCCACACCGTCGACAAACGGGCGCTTGGCCCGTATTGGGCTGCGCGCCTGTCTGGTGATCAACGGCTTCGGCAAGCTTTACGTCAATCTGGTCGAGCCGGGCCGCGAACAGGCTTTTTTCGACTACCTGAGCAAAGATGCGGCGCGCGTGCTGGCCTGGCTCGATACCGATGAAGCGGTTGCGAGCATCGCAACCCGGCTGGAGGCCTCATGTGCGGAATAGCGGGTTATGTGGGATCGGCGCCGCCAAGTGCTGCCCATGTGGAACAGTGCCTCGCCCGCATGGGCCGCCGCGGCCCGGACGCCACCGGCGTCTACCGCCATCAATCGGCCCCAGATCGCCACGTCTGCCTGGTGCATTCCAGACTGGCAATCATCGATCTCGACCCCCGCTCGAACCAGCCGTTCCGCCAGGCGCCTCACGTCCTGGCCCTCAATGGCGAGATCTACAATTTCGTTGAACTACGCGACCGCGTGGACAGCGCCGAGCCATTACGCACCAACAGCGACACCGAAGTGCTGTTGCGCCTGCTGGCTGCCGAAGGCATCGCCGGTCTCGATGCCGCCGAAGGCATGTGGGCCTTCGCCTTTTATGACGAGCGCGACGGCACTGTCGTGCTGTCGCGCGACCGTTTCGGCGAAAAGCCGCTGTATCTGCTGCGCACCGCCGACGGCCTGTATTTCGGGTCCGAGGTTAAATTCCTGGCGGCGCTCGCGGGCCTAACACTGCGCCCGAACCGCACGCAGCTGCTGCGCTACATGATCAACGGCTATCGCTCGCTGTACAAGACGGGCGAAACCTTCTGGGAAGGCGTCACCGAACTGCGTACCGGCCATGTGCTGCGGTGTCGCGCCGACGGTATCGGCGCCCAGGAGCCCTATTGGCGCCCGACCTACCGCCCCGATGAGGCCATGTCCTTCGCGCAAGCGGTCGAAGGAACCCGCGAACGGCTGGTCCGTGCCGTGGAAATCCGCCTGCGCGCCGATTTGCCGCTCGCGTTTTGCCAAAGCGGCGGCGTCGATTCCAACGGTCTGATCAGCATCGCGCGCAAGGTCTTCGACTACGAGGTGCACGGCTTCACCATCGTCAACACCCACCAGCGCTATGCCGAACAGGACATGGTTGACCTGGCGGTGGAGCGCCAGGGGCTGCGCCATACCGCCATACCGCTGGAGACCGGAGACTTCCTGGGCCGGTTGCGCAAACTGGTGCGCTACCATGACGCCCCCGTCTATACGGTGTCGTCCTATACCCACTGGCTGCTGATGCAGGCGGTGGCCGAGCACGGCTACAAAATCGTGTGCAGCGGCACCGGCGCCGATGAAATTTTCACCGGCTATTACGACCACCACCTGTTCTACTTGGCCGCCCTCCATGGCCGACCCGCCGACCATGGGCCCGCCTTGGACAATTGGCGTACGCACATCCGGCCGCTGACCCAGAATCGCCTGCTGACCGATCCCGACCGCTTCGTCACGTCGCCCGGCGACCGCAGTCATCTCTACATGGACGCGGCCTTGTTCGCGAAAAAGCTGGTGCAACCGTTCCACGAGGATTTCACCGAGCATCCGTACTGCGCCGATCCCCTGCGCAATCGCATGCTGAATGAGATGTTCGCCGAAACCATTCCGGCGCCCATGCATGACGAAGACCTCAACGCCATGTACTGGTCGGTGGAGAACCGCTCGCCTTACCTGGACCGCGCGCTGTTCGAATTCGGCTATACCATTCCCACTCGCCACCTGATCAAGGACGGCAAGGCCAAGGCCGTCTTGCGCGAGGCATTGCGAGGCATTGTCCCGGACGAGGTCATCGACAACCGGCGCAAGATGGGTTTTAACGCCCCGTTGTTCGACCTGCTGGACATGAAGGACGCCAGCACCCGGCAGCAATTGCTGGATGACAGCCCGATTTTCGACTTGGTCGAAAAGAACGAGATCGAGCGGATGCTGGCGCTCCCCGACCCGGACCACGCCACGAACCTGTTCCTGTTCTATGTGCTGTCGGCCCGCTTCTTTTTAGAGGAACTCGGCCGATGAGCAGTGTCTCCGGCAAGGTTACGATCCCGGCCGTCATCCGCCATCACGCCGACGAGGATACCGGCAGCGAATTCTTGCGGCTGTTGGTGCCCGGGCAAGCCGACCATGTGCTGAGCTACGCCGATCTGATCGACGAGGCCTCTCGCTGGAGCGCTTACTACCGCGCCCTCGGGGCAGTCCGAGGCGATCGCGTGGTCGTCGTGCTGCCCCATTCCGTGGCCTTGTACGCGGCCTATATCGGCGCGCTGCTGGGCGGCCAGGTTCCGGCCATGTTTTCGTTCCCGTCGCCCAAGTTTTCCGAGGCGCTGTATTTCCAGACCATTGGCGACCTGATCGGCGGGTCGCGGGCAAAGCTGCTGGTCACTTATCCCGAACTAGCCGACAAACTGCGCCAGCGCGCGGGCGACGTTGTCTCCGCCATCACCATGGTGACCCCCAACGATTTGCCGCAGGAACGCTGGCTGCCCGATACGGACGAAGCTCAACCCGACGATGCCGCCTTCCTGCAATACTCTTCAGGCACAACCGGTCTGAAGAAAGGTGTCACCATCTCGCACCGCGCGCTGCTGTGGCAGATCGGCGCTTATGGCGATGCCATCAAGGCGGGGTCTGGCGACCGCATCGTCACCTGGCTGCCGCTCTACCACGACATGGGCCTGATCGCTGCGTTCTTCCTGCCGCTGATCCGCAAGGTGCCGCTGGTGGCCATGTCGCCGTTCGACTGGGTCAAACGCCCGGCCATGTGGCTGCAGGCGGTGGCGACCCATCAGGGCACGCTGTCGTGGATGCCCAATTTCGCCTACAACTTCATGGCCCGCAGCGTGTCGCAAGGCGAATTGCGCGGCGTCGATCTATCCACCATGCGCGGCTTGGTCAACTGCTCCGAACCGGTGTTGGCCGCCAGCCACGAGGCGTTCCTGGAGCGCTTTGAGCCATTGGGCTTCCGCCCGGATGCGCTGGCCTGCAGCTATGCCATGGCGGAAAACACGTTCGCCATCACCAGCGCCGGTTTCGGCCATCCACCGCTGGTCGATCATGTGGACGCGGTCGAATTCGCGGCCACGGGCCATGCCCGTCCGGTCACCACCGGCAGCTCCGGCGTGCGTGCCATCGTCAGTTCGGGCCGCGCCCTGTCGGATACCCGCGTCACCATCATCGACGCCGACGGCACCCCCTTGCCCGACCGCCAAGTGGGCGAGATCGTCGTCGCCTCGCCGTGTCTGATGAGCGGCTACGACAACAATGCCGAGGTTACCGCCGCCACCATGCGGAACGGTCTCTTCCACACCGGAGACCTGGGCTATCGGGTGGACGGTCACGTGTTCGTCACCGGTCGCAAGAAAGACCTGATCATCATCGGCGGCCGCAACATCTATCCGCAGGACATCGAGTCCGCCGTCTCGCAAGTGGACGGGATCGCCGCCGGACGCGCGGTCGCGTTTGGCGTCGCCGACGATGCCGCCGGCACCGAGCGCCTGGTGGTGCTGGCCGAAACCACCGAAGACGACGAAAGCAAACTGGCGGTTCTGCAAACCGCCGTATTCGCCGCCGTCTCCGAGCGCACCGAAGTCGTCCCCAGCGACATCCGCCTGCTACCACCGCGCTGGCTGGTGAAATCGTCGTCGGGCAAGATCGCCCGCGCCGCCAACCGCGACCGCTATCTGGCCGAGTTTTGCGCCGCCACCACGATCGAAGCACCGGCGATCGTCACCGGCGAAGAGCGGTTGATCGAACGGGTGCGTGCCATCGTCACCGGCCGCCTGCGCCAAGCCCGCCGCATGGCGGCCGTTGGCGACGAAACCCCGCTGCTCACCTCGGGCCTGCTCGATTCTTTCGCGTTGGCGGATCTGGTGCTGGCGCTGGAGACCGGCACCGGCCTTAGCCTGCCGCCAGAGCGCCTGCAGAAGATCGAAAACATCGACACCATCGCGGCGATCGCCCGCACGCTGGAAGGCGGCGGCCACGTGGGCAGCGAAAGCGGCGAATGGTGGACCGAAATCCCCATGTCCTACGGCACGCCGTGCACCCCACGGCGTGTGGGCGGCTTCTGGACCCATTATTACCGTCTGCTGTTCCGCCTGAAAGGCATCGTTTACGGGCCGGGGCTACAGGTCCTTGGCCCGCTGCTGTTGCAGATCGACGGCAAGCCCGGCAACATCCGCTTTGGCACCAACGTCACCCTGATGCCAGGTGTCCACCTGAAGAACCGCGAGAACGGCAAGATCATCCTGCACGACAACGCCAAGCTGGACACCATGGTCCGTCTGGTGTCCGCCAATCACGCCGTGCTCGAACTGGGCGAAAACGTGTCACTGGGCATGGCGACAGTGATCAATGCCGGCATCGATGTCCGCATTGGTCGCGGCAGCCTCAGCTCTGCGCATTGCATGCTCAACGCATCCGATCACGGCCTTCACGCTGGCCAGCCCATCCGCCAGCAGCCCTATGAACACGCCCCCATCATTCTTTGCGAGGACGTCTTCCTGGGAGCCCACAGTTTTGTCGGCAAGGGCAGCCGCATCGGCAGCGGCGCTGTCGTCTCGGCCGGCGCGCTGGTGTCCGGCGACGTCCCGCCGTCAGCAGTTGTTCAAGGTCGGCCCGCCCGTGTGATAAAGTTCCGCGCCTGACGCATTAGGAGACCCCATCGGCTATGTCCGCCACCAAGCCCAGCATTCGTTATTGCAGCTGCTGCCTGATGCCCAGCACCAAGCCATACCTCACCTTTGATGAGCGCGGGGTGTGCAGCGCATGCCAAGGGGCGGAGTTGAAGAACCAGGCAGAGAAGGGCATCGATTGGCCGACCCGCGCCCGCGAATTCGACGAGTTGATCGCCGAGGTCAAGGCCAAGAAGGCGCCGTTCTTTGACGCGCTAGTCCCGGTCAGCGGCGGCAAGGACAGCATCACCCAGGTGCATCGCCTGCTGAACCGCGGCCTGCGCATCCTGGCGGTGAACATCGATTACGGCATCAAGACCGAGATCGGCCGTCGCAATCTCGCCTGCATCCCCAACATGGGGGCCAACCTGTTCGTCTACACGCCCGACCAGCCGCTGCAACGCGATCTGGTCCGCATGGGTTTCGAGGATTTTGGCGATCCCGATCTACTCAGCCACTGCATGCTCCACGCCTTCCCGTTGCGTATCGCCCTGCAGTTCAAGATTCCCCTGGCCCTGCTGGGCGAGAACTCGGCCTTCGAGTACGGCGGCGACAAGGAAATCGCCGACAGCAACAGCATGACTCGCGCGTGGTTCACCAAATTCGCCGCCAATGCGGGCCGCGATGCGCGCTATATCTCGAAGGAATACAGCATTCCGTTCGAGAAGCTGATCAACTACGACTTCCCCGACGAGATCGAGACCTCGGACACCAAGGCGCTGTTCTCCAGCTATTATTTCCACTGGGATTCGGAAGAGAACCTGCGCATCGCCCAGGGCTACGGCTTCCAGCAGCTGCCACAGGCGCACCAGGGCACCTATCGCACTTTTGTCGGCATCGACGAGAAGATCAACCGCATCCACCAGTACTTCAAGGTGCTGAAGTTCGGGTACGGTCGCGCCACCGATCACGCCTGCGAGGACATCCGCATGGGCCGCCTGGCCCGCGAGCAGGCCAAGGAACTGGTGCGCGCCCACGACCTGGAAGACCTGGGTGACGACTACATCGATGATTTCTGCACCTTCGCCGGCATTACCCGCCAGCGCTTCACGGACGTGATGGATCGCTATCGTAACCGTGACATCTGGCAGCAGGACAACCAGGGCCGCTGGTTCATCCCCGGCCACTTGGTGGAGGGCTGAGTGCGGGGAGGGGACGTGGCGCTGGAAACAACTGAGACGCTGCCTGACCAGCAGCGGCAAATGGTGTTGCGCGTCATCGCCCATGCCGATTCGCCGCAAATAGGCACCCTGGGAGAAGGAAATCTTGTGCTGCCCGGTGCCGTCCCGGGTCTGATCGCGCTGATGGCTGCCGGGGTCGAGACGCTGAGCATGGGGGATTATGTCACCCCATCCGATCTGCATGCAGTTTGGCGGGATGCCATGACCGGCGTCTGGACTAGCGTGATCCGCGCGTGCGGCGGCCCGCAGGATGGTCCCGTACCGCTGGCCATCCTAGCCTACTCCATCTTTCAGGCAATGACCCAGTTTGGCGCGGTGGAGAGGTTGCTCGACGCAATTCACCGTCGCCACGCCCTAACCGCCCTGATAGTCGACGCACCGTCACGAACGCCCGAGGACGTGGAAATTTTTGGCGCCGGTCTCGGCAATCCTTACTATCTGGAAGGCGCGATCACCTGGGCGCAGGCCAAGGGCATTCCGGTGCATATTGTTGCTGCCCCGGCAAGCTCGGTCCTGGCTCCTCGGGCGAGGCGGCTTGGCTGGCGCGACGTGGCGCGCAACGTGCGGGACTCCGCCCCGGTTCAGGTGCTGAAGGTGCTGTGGACCCTGGTCACCAGGGGGCCGCGCACCATCATCTTCACCGATCTTGCACCACAATTGCCGCCTTTGCCCGACAGCCTGGGGCATCAGGCCACCATTTTCCGACTGGCTGGAACTTGGCCATTCATCTGCCGTGGCAAGACTGGCGACAACGTCGCCGCCGATCTGTTTGCCTCGTCCGAGTGGCGGGACATGGTGACGACGGTAGAGGTTTTCCGGGGATTGTTGGCACAACGTGTCTCTGAACGGTGCCGCAGAATCTGGAGGGACGGCCTGAACGCTTTTGGCTACACCCGTCTAATCAACCGCCTGATCCGCTGCTTCGGCGGCACTCCGGTGTTGCTGACAGTGGCGCCGTTCTGCGATTACACGCCCAAACATGGCGGCTTTCGCGCCGAGGCGTTTCGCCAGGACAACAATCCCGTCATCGAATACCAGCACGGGGCCAACTATACCCTAGCGCATCGGGGCATGACGGCGACGCTGCTGACCGCGGGCCTTGGTGACCTGTTCCTGGAATGGAATTCCGTTGGTTGCCGCGAGCATGAATCTTATGGCTTGGTGACACGCAATCTGCGTTATGAGGATGTGGGCAGTCCCTATCGCGCCTCCTGTCGCAAAGTTCCGTCGACGGAGTCCGGCGGGCGTCCGCGCCGTATCCTTTACGCGCCGACCTTGATTTCCGCCGGTACCGTCAATGGTGCCAATTCTCTGTGGGACGGGTATCTCGTGTTCCTTGACCGGATGTTGACCTTGCTCGACCAATCCGGACTTTGGGTGGATGTCACGATCATTCCCAACGAGGAGATGACCTATTATTTCTCCAAGCGGACATTCACCAACCTACGTATTCATCAACTGGCCTTCAGTCGGCTGGCACGCGACTCCGATGTGATCATCGCCGATTCGCTGATGGGTTCGCCGCCTTACGAAGCAACCCTCAGCGATTGCCCGGTGATCATCTATTCCGGCGGGCCGCATCTCGAGTTCGAACCACAATTTTTGAGCGATCTGCGTGAACGCTGCATATTGTGCGAAACGCCGGACGAGACACTGGTAGCCGTTCGCCACGCCATTGGCGACCTGGAAGGCTTCATCAACCGATCGCGGGAGCGCTCGCACGCAGGTAAAATGCTCGAGTACTTCGGCACACAGAGCAGCGAAACTTTTTGGACATCGGTACTGTCACATAAGCGGATCATTGGCAATGCCGTCGAATAGCGTTGCACAGCCGCGTTTCCCCGCTGAAGCGCTGTGAGTTTCTATTGACGGGTGGGTGAAAGCAGTCTTTGCTTCCGGCTGTCCGCCGGAATGAGGTTGCTGATGCGTTCGGGCGGAAGGCTCATCAATGATGAAAATTGATATAAAAGGTGCCTGAAATGACTGCCAACAAAGAAAATGAACACGAAGATGTGTTCGGGAAATCTTTCGCTCTTTATAATAAAAAGGATATTGAAGAATTCATCACCCCGTTTCAGGTTCGTTTCGACGGCAATAAGGTCGACCCTAAGACGCTGTTTTCGGGCAAGCGCTGCCTGGATGCCGGTTGCGGCAATGGCCGTGGTTCGATCTTTATGATGCAAAACGGCGCGGCGCATGTGACCAGCGTCGACATCAGCGAAACTAATATTGCCAGCACCCGGAAGAATCTGAGCGATTTCGGGTTCGATGGCCGTTTCACCGTGCAACAGACCTCGCTTGAGAAGCTGCCCTTCGCGGCTGACAGCTTCGACTTCGTGTGGTGCAACGGGGTCTTGATGCACGCCGCCGACCCGGATCCCTGCCTCAAGGAACTCGCCCGCGTACTCCGTCCGGAAGGCGAATCCTGGATTTATGTCTACGGTTCGGGCGGCATCTACTGGTACACCGTCTACGAAATCCGCGACATGGTCCGCCAGCTCGACGCGGCCTACTGCCTCAACGCGCTTCGCCTCATCAAGTACCCGGTCCGCTTCATCGCGGAGTACATGGACGACTGGAAGGTGCCGTACCTGCGCGCGTACACCCACGCCGATTTTGGCACCCGGCTGGTGGATTTTGGCTTCGCCCCGTCGAATCCGCTCCCCTTTGGCATGACTTATGACACCAGCCATCGTCGCGCCAAGTTCCCCGCTGAAGCCGACCTCTTCGGCGAGGGCGATCTGCGTTACGTCCTGCGCAAGGAAGGCCCGGTCACGAGCGGCGGCAAGCCGCTGGCCAACGGCGAGTATGGTTCTGACTACGCCTTCCCGACCGAGAAATTCGGCCGCGTTCCGCAGCAGTTGAAAGACCTCGCGGCCCTGGTCGCCGACAAGCCCCTGCATACGGTGTCGGCCTGCGCCCAGGTACAGTTCTACTTGCGGGAACGCATGAGCTCGGAAGGAGCGTTCGACCTCGCCCGCTTCGAAAGCGACCTGGACGATATCATTGCCATGGTCAAGCAGGCGTGACCCCAGGATGCGCGTTGTAATACGCGCCGATGCAAGCCCGGCGTTGGGTGGCGGCCATGTTCACCGCTGCCTGACGTTGGCTGCGACCCTGATCAAACAGAGCTAGGTTGTCCACTTGGCCGTCAACACCGAGGCCGCAACCATTGTTCCTGCGCTGCAAAGTACTACCTGTCCAAGCGCTCGTTCACCAATCTGAGATTTCATCCGCTTGCTTTCCGCCGTCTGGCATAAGACGCGGACGAGGTCGTCGCCGACTCGCTGTTGGGTTCGCCACCCTATGAAGCCATGGTCACCGATTGCCTGGTGATCATACCGCCCGGCCAATGAACTGATCCGTTGGCTCAGTTCATGCCGAGACGGTGGGCTTAAATGCCGCTCGGGCTTGCCGGTCGCCCGAACGGATCATTTCGATGGGCGACCGGTATCAGACGATGTCGTTCCAGGACAGAGCTGTGCCACGGGCGATATCGCGGCGCGCCGTGCGGCCAATGACGTCGGGCAGATGCTTCGGCGCCAGACCGTAGCCCGGTCGGATCGACCGGACGTTATCCAGCGTAAGGGGGCTGCCCGCCGCAATGGGTTGGACCACATAGAGCGAACGGCGAAACACGCGATTGCCCTCGGCGGCCTGTTGACGCCCCTCGCACACCCCACCCAGGGATTCCCAGGCGGTACGGCAATCATCGACCATGCTGCGGAATTCCGCCGGCTCCATCGAAAAGGCACCATCCGGTCCACCATCCGCGCGAGCCAAAGTGAAGTGCTTCTCGATGATGGACGCGCCGAGGGCGACCGCAGCCACCGACACCGCCGACCCCAAGGTATGGTCGGACAAACCGGCCACCACCCCGCGATTGGCGATCAGGTGCGGAATGGTCCGAAGATTGCTGTCTGCCGGAGAGGCGGGATAGGCGCTGACGCAATGGAGGAGAGCGATCTCGCGCGATCCCTCGCGAGTTAGCACCTCCATGGCTTCCCCGATTTCCATCGGATCAACCATGCCCGTCGACATGATCACAGGCTTCCCAGTGCGCGCCACCTTGGTGAGGATCTCGTGGTCGGCCGCCTCGAAAGAGGCAATTTTGTAAACGGGAGGATTGAACCCTTCCAAGAAATCCACCGCGGTCACGTCGAAGGGAGTGGAAAACACCGGCAATCCGAGTTCGCGTCCCTTGGCGAACAGTGCCTCGTGCCATTCCCACGGGGTGTGAGCCTCCTGGTAAAGCCGATACAGACTGTAGCCGTTCCACAATCCGCCATTGATGGTGAAATCGGGGCCGTCATGATCGATCGTCAGCGTGTCGGCGGTGTATGTCTGCAGTTTAATGGCGTCGGCGCCAGCCCACTTCGCCGCCTCCATGATTTCCAACGCCTTTTCAAGCGTTCCGCCATGATTGGCCGACAGCTCAGCGATAAAGTACGGCGCATGGCCCTGGCCAATCGGCCGAGAAGCAATGGTGATTTCAGCCATCAAAAATCGACCTCTCGCAGAATTTCAAACGCTTCCGCCGCTATGAGACCCACTGCACTCCCCCGGACGACCGCCAAAGCGCATATGGCCTACGGCGAGAGCGGGAAGGGAAAAGGTTTTGTCTCCGCGTGGTAGCACGAAAGGGCGGCAAGCTTGACGCGCGACGTTGCCCGGACATCAAGCGCGTCAGACATCGTCCGATTCCCTTAACTCACTGAAGACAGAACATTAAAGAATGGTCTAGCTCTCATCCACCTTCGATACATTAAGGCGGTACGTGCAGCCTCTGTACGTGAAGAATGCCGGATAGCGTTCGTTATCAACGATCCGCAAGAGATCGAATTGTTCCGCAATGGTTTTTTCCGGATCCAGCCTGCTATCGGCCAGTGTCCGCCTTTTGTAATAACTCGGCTCACCCGCTTGCGGGCAGCCCGCAGGACATGGGTCAGCACCAAGAAAACGAAGGCACAAATCGACGGTGATTGCCCCCAGGGCTTCCCGCATCTCACCAATGAGTTCGTCACCGCGGAAACGCAAGGTATCCTGAAAGACGATATCGCCGGCATCAACGTCCTCGGCGGCGTCAATCAGGCAAACCGGGATTTCATTGCGGCCTTCCAAAATCATCCAGCTCAATGGCGAAAATCCTCTCCCCTTAGGGAGAAAACTTGCGTGGACCACGAGATTGCGGCGATTGCGGGCCAAAACGGGGCCGGGCGTGATACGGACACATCCCAGGTAGAAGGCAACAGCCCCATCGCGCACATCATCGTGAGTTCGGCACAGATAGGCGTCGTGCCCGGCAGCGCGCGCCTTGGCGACCAGACTTTCTGCATGAGGCAAAATCCAGCTCGGATTATCGACGACAACAGATACCGCACCACTCATGACGGCCCCCCAATGATAGCGTCAATGACTCTGCCGGCCCCAAGGCCATCACAAATATCGGCGGCTTTTTCGGCGAAGCGCGACAGCCAGCCCCCGGAACTCAGTACCGCCAATTCGGCGGCCAGAGCGTCTTCGATCGCCACATTGCCGCGAGCATCAAGGACCACGGCGGCCCCTGCATCGGCAAGTGCCTTGGATATCTTTTCCTGGTTGGCAGCGGCAATGAGCATCACGCACGGCACACCGAGACAGCAACGTTCCCAACTGGTGCTGCCTGCCGCGCCAATCGCCAGGTCGGCAGAGGCCATCAGGCGGGCCACATCACGGGTCTGCACATGCAAGCGCCAGTCCGGCCGACGCGCCACGATAGCCCGCACGTCTTCCAGCCCAAAGGAGCGCTCGCCCATCACCACATCCGCCTCGGCCTGCGGAAGCACTGCCCCCAGCACCCTGAGCGTCGGCCCGGTAAGACCCAAGGGATCCGTCGAGCCCATGCTGACGAAAACCCGGCGTATTCTGGTGCGCGGTCGCGCCAGGCTTTCCGCCCGCAGGCGGGCGAATTCCGGCCGCAGCAATGCGTACCCGGAGCCAAGCAACAGCCGACAATCGGCGGGCACGAGCGGACGGTAGTCACCCGCCTCGCGGCAGAAAGTCTGATCCAGCAGGAAGTCACAATCGTGCTGCCGGTCGGCAAGGTCGTCGACAACCATGATCCGCGACGCCCACGGCCGACACGCGCTTTCGTACGACGCCTGCAGACCGTAATGATCGACGACCAGCAGATCGCAGCCCATGGGCGCGCACGCCATCAAGACGTCGGCGCGACACTCGCTGCCCGGCGGCAGTGCGACGCAATCGACGTCCTTCAACAAAGGGACAGCATCCGGCGCTTCTGCGTTGACAACGAAACGCACCTGCCAGCCGCGGACGCCAAGTTCGCCAGCCAGTGTCAGGCACCGTTGGATATGACCGCCGCCGATCTGGACGCTTGCGTCGGCGCGAATGACCGCCCGCCGAGTGGCCGCCGAGTGAACACTCATGCCAGCCTACTGACTGAGTTTGGCATATTCCGGAAAAAACGGATTTTCCGCAGCTCAAAAATTCCCAAAGCCATCTCTATATCTATGGGTTCTGCGGCCAACAATGACAAGCACCGCCCGCACCTTCCCACGTTCCGTCAGCGGCGGCACGCCATGTGTCTGGTTAGAAACGGGAAGGCACCAGAATATAAGCCCAACAGTCAGCAGCGGCTTGGCCCCATAGACGGGCGCCCATTGGACGAACCCGCCCGGTCGTTCCGCCTGGCTGGCGGGATAGGCATCCGCAAAAAGGCAGCAAAGACTCTGTCCGCCTATTCGTCAACGAAAAACCGCAGTCCCACAGCCCCGTGGCCGGCTTCCGCCGGACCACACCGAAATCCGCCACTGGTAAATTCTGGGAGTGGGAATTCACCCCCTCGTTTCTGGCGCAGGGGACCCAATACGCAGGCCGCACACCAATGGCACACCCTCCATCGGCGCAGGCGCGAAAATACCCGATGGGGATATTCCTCGCCCCGATTCCCACACACTATGCTGGCAGGTCAACGCACTTGACGCTCCTTGCCCCGACGGCTATTACCCACCAAGGAATGGTAGCTGCGCCGGACCTTCCCTTGTGCAGCGGGCCCTAACACGACAGCATAAGGCCATCATAAATGGGCACTCTTGACGGTCGGTCGATACTGGTCACCGGCGGCACCGGCTCCTTCGGCCAAGCCTTCGTTCGCTACGTGCTGGCGAACCACAATCCGAAGAGGGTCGTCGTCTTCTCGCGCGACGAACTGAAGCAGTTCGAGATGCAGAATTCGCTGAGCAGCCCGAACCTGCGATACTTCATTGGCGACATTCGCGACCAGGACCGGCTGGAGCGTGCCCTGTCGGGGGTCGATACCATCGTACATGCCGCCGCCATGAAGCAGGTCGTGGCCGCTGAGTACAACCCGATCGAGTGCATCAAGACGAACGTGCTCGGCGCCGAGCACATTATCAACGCCGCAATCAATACCCGCGTGAAGCAGGTCATCGCCCTGTCCACCGACAAGGCGGTCAATCCGATCAACCTGTACGGCGCCACCAAGCTGTGTTCGGACAAGCTGTTCATCGCTGCGAACCACCTGTCGGCATCGGCTGGCACGCACTTCTCCGTGGTGCGCTACGGCAATGTGGTCGGCTCCCGCGGCAGCGTCGTCCCGTTCTTCCGCGAAAAGATGAAGACCGGCGTCATTCCCATTACCGACCCTCGCATGACCCGCTTCTGGATCACCCTCGACAGCGGCGTACGCTTCGTCGAGAAGTGCCTCACGCTCATGCGCGGCGGCGAGGTGTTCGTGCCGCGGATTCCGTCCATGCGCATCACCGATCTGGCTTCCGCTCTTGCGCCGGATTGCCGCCAGGAGATCGTCGGCATCCGGCCGGGCGAGAAGCTGCATGAAGTTCTGATCCCCTCCGACGAGGCGCGCTTCACGTTGAAGTTCAAGGACTATTTTGTCATCAGGCCGAGCATCCATGGCTTTGCCTACGACGCAAGCAGTGTCTATGGCGGGGAACAATCCCAGACGGTGGATGAGAACTTCTGCTATGCCAGCGACAACAATTCCGAATGGCTCGACAAGCAGGGCCTTCTGGAGATGATCGGATGAAGGCACGGCCTTTTTTAGGGTACGGAAAACAAAGTATTGATGAGACGGATATCGCGGCCGTCGTCGAGGTGTTGCGCGGTGATTATCTGACCCAGGGGCCAGCCGTCGAGAAGTTTGAAAAGGCGCTGGCTGAGTATGTTGGCGCCAGGCATGCCATAGCGGTTTCCAACGGCACGGCGGGTCTGCACTTGGCTTGCCTGGCCTCAGGCCTCGTCCCCGGCGAACAGGCGCTGACATCCACCCTTACATTCGTCGCCTCGGCCAATGCACCGGTTTATTGCGGTGCGGCGTGCGACCTTGTCGATATTGACCGAAACACGCTTTGCATGGATGGCGCCGGGCTGGCCACCGCCTTGAGCAGCACTCCCGCAGCAAGAACGGTAATCCCCGTCCATTTCGCCGGCCTGGCCCATGACAGCGAGCACCTCAAGGAAGTGGCTGGCTCCCGCACCATCATCGAAGATGCGTGCCATTCTCTCGGCGGGCAATACTCCGACGGTCGCATGATCGGCTGCGGAGCCCATGCCGACATGACGGTGTTCTCTTTCCATCCGGTAAAGCCGATTACAACCGGAGAAGGCGGCGCCATCGTCACCAACGATGATGAATTCGCCCGCCGTTTGCGCCTGTTGCGCAGCCATGGCATCGAACGGAACCCGCAGCTGTTCATAGGCACACCGGAGGCCGAACGTGGCCCGTGGTCGTACGAGCAGCAGTGCCTGGCCTTCAATTACCGTATGACCGACCTGCAGGCCGCGCTGGGGCTGAGCCAGTTGGCGCGGCTAGACGGCTTTATCCGCCGCCGTCGGCAGATCGCGGCATATTACGACGAACGGCTGGCCAATCTTCCGGGTATGACGCGGCCCCAATCGTCGCCCGAGCAGCGCCGCCGTAGCGGACAGCACATCTACGTCGTTGAGATTGATTGGGACGCTGTCGGCATCTCGCGCAAGGATATGATGGGGCGCCTGCAGGGCGTCGGCATCGGAAGCCAAGTGCACTACATCCCGGTGCACAAGCAGCCTTTTCACGCCAAGCGGGTGGTTCGGACCGAATTCCCGGCCGCCGACCAGTACTACCATCGCGCCCTGACTATTCCACTGTTCCCTGGAATGACGGATGAAGACGTCGAATACGTGGTGCGAGAACTCACCCTCATCCTGACGAAGGGGCAATAGTGAGCAACCATCCTAGCCGACTTGTCAGCAGGCAGCTTCACCCATCCCATCGGTTCTGGGAAAAGGTCGCCAACAGCTTCCTTCATTGCCCCGCGCTCTGGAAGCCGTTCATGGCGAACGAGCGATTCGAGGAAATTCTTCAAGGCCGGATTGCTCAACGGCCGCGCTGGATCAAGATTGCCGAAAGGCTGCTATGGTTCTGGCCCCGCGCCGTGGATGCCAGCGTGTGGGTCGATGCCAAGCGCGACCCCACGCCATTTCGCGCCATGACCGCCGACTCGCACATACTTGTCGATGAAGTGCTGGCGCACGCAGTCTCTCCCAACGACCGCATTCTCGATCTGGGCTGCAACTGCGGACGCCATTTGGCGCCACTCGCCGAGGCGGGCTATCGCCAGTTGTTCGGTGTTGACGTGAACGAACGGGCCCTCGAGGTTATGCCGGATTGGTTCCCGGTTTTGCGCGACGCCGTCACGGCAAAAGTGGATTTTTTCCAGCGCTACCTCTCTAATACGGCCGATGGCGCTTTCGACATCGTGTTTTCGCGCGGTGCCACGGTGGAACTGGTGCATCCGTCCTATCCGCTGGTAAAGGAACTCGCCCGCGTAGCTAACCGGCACGTCATCCTTCTGATTGAAGAGAACGGCCATGCCTATCCCCGCTTCTGGACGCACGAGTTCGCCCGCGAGGGATTTGTGCTAACCAAGCTGCTGCGCCCTGTCGATCCATACCTCGAGCAGGATTTGACCGCCGACCGCAATAACTCCCTAATGGTCTATAGCCGTCTCTCGCGCAATTAGGAGCTACCATGACCCGCCCGTACATCATCGCCGAAGCGGCCCAGGGCTTCCAGGGCAACATCGAGATCGCCCGCCTGCTGGTGCGCACCGCCAAGGTCGGCGGCGCCGATGCCGTGAAATTTCAGCTGGTGGTGGCGGACGAAATCGCGGAACCCGGCTACATGTATTATGACCTGTTCTGCCAGCACGAGATGCCGCTGCAGGCCTGGGAAGTTCTTCGGGACGAAGTGCGCGCCGCCGGACTGGATTTCATCACCGACGTTTTCGGCCCGATCAGCTTGGCAAATGCCCTGGCCATCGGCGTGGATGGCCTGAAGCTCCACTCGACGTCGTTCCTGGATGATGAACTGGTCACCGCGGTTCTCGCTACCGGCAAGCGGGTCTACATGTCGGTCGGCGGCATCGAGGCCGCGGAAATCCAGGATCGTCTGGCACGCTACCGTTTCAACCGCGATCAAGTGACCCTGCTGTATGGCTTCCAAGCCGAGCCTACGCCAATCGAGAACAACAGCCTGCTGCGCATTCCGCAACTGCGTGAATTGAGCAACCTGGACGTGGGCTTCATGGATCACGTGGATGGCGATTCCGAGGATGTGGTGGCGGTGTCGGCGATGGCCCTGGCTCTTGGCGTATCCGTGTTCGAGAAGCACATCACGCTCGAGCGTGGCCTTCGGTTGATCGACTTCACGTCCGGCCTGGATTCCACCCAGTTCGCCCGCTACAGCAGTGCCATTCGCCGACTCTCCACCGCCTTGGGCAGCCCGGACCTGACCCTGAGCGAGCTGGAAATGCAGTACCGCGCCCGCTCGGTGAAGCGTGTGGTGACCACCCATCCGTTGCCGGCCGGCACCGTGCTGGAACGCCAGCATCTCAAGCTTTCCCGCCCCGCCAAGCCGGGGGGCTTCTTCCGTCTGGCGGACGCCATCGGCAAGACCCTGACCGTCGCCGTCGAGCGTAGCACCGCCGTTGGTGACGACAACACCAAGGGGAACCCGTGATGAGTCGGAAACTGATCGCCGCGCTGGCATGTCGCGCCGGGGGCACCCGCCTGTACGGCAAACCGCTCCAGAATCTCGAGCCCGACCACAGCATCCTCGACCAGATCGTTGATGCCATTTCAGCAACCCCGGAAATTTCCACGGCCGTGCTCGGCATTTCCGAGGGGATTGAAAATCTGACATTCGCGGATTTCGCCAAGCGCCATGGCCTCGCCTATATTTGGGGCGGCGAGCGCGATGTGCTGTGGCGACTTATCCTGTGCGGCCGTGCCGCCGCAGCGACGGACGTGTTCCGCATCACCACCGAGTGCCCCTTCACCGCCTGGGACCTCGTGGCGGAAGCTTGGCGAAGGCATGTGGACGAAGGCAACGACATCACTGTCACCGACCTTCTCCCGCACGGTTGCCATTTCGAGATCTACCGCCTGGACGCCCTGGAAAAGTCACACGCCGAGGGGAACGACGCAGAGCGCAGCGAATATTGCTCCGCCTATGCCCGCCGCCGCCATGACCTGTTCAAGATCGGATTCGTGGCGCCGCCGCCGACATGGCGACGCATGGACCGCCGCCTGACGGTCGATTATCCCGAGGATTTGGTGCTGTGCCGCCAAGTCTATACCGCCCTGAAAGACAAGGGCCCACGCATTCCCATGAGCGACATCATCGAGTGGCTTGACACCCATCAAAATCAAGCCGAGCTGGTGTCACCTTACATCAGCTATTCGCAACCTTTCTGGTCGTGTGCCATTCCGGCTAACCTGGAATAGCCAGCCGATGCTTACGCGGAAAAAAAGTTCGCACCGAAAGGAATTGCTTAAGGCCCTGCGCGCCATGAGTAGGCTGAAGCGCGCGGGCAGGGATGACGCCCATCAAGATCTTTGTTTCAAGCTGTTGCATGGGGTCCCCACGCCGGATTTCGCGGTCGGAAAATTGGGGCGTGAGCCAGCGGCGTTCCTGCTTCGGCAATCCCTTTATTATCATCTGCTACAGAAAGGTGGCCTGACCCGGCTGATGCGCGGCGTCGCCGGAGAAAACGGCCCCATCGCCATTGCCCTGCCCCACCGCTATCGTGCCGAATTGCAGCGCACCGGCTTTCCTCTTGCGCCGTTGGGCTCGGCCCTGGCCTGGGGACAAGCTGTCGCCAACAATTTCGTCGGTGGCGTGCGCGCTTTTGGCCGCCACCTGCTCTCCTGCCTCTCGCACCACCCGCAACCGTCTGTTCCGCACGTCGAACTGGTCGAATCCGGCGCTCATTGTGCCCCGCCGCCGGATTGCTCGTGGGAGACGGACGGCTATTTCACGTCATGGTATTGGCGCTCTCCGTTCTGCGATCCGCACGTCCAGGAAATCCGCCTGCATGGTCACCTCACCGCCGCCGCTCCGGTCGATGCGGGGACGGGAACGCGTATCACCAACACCCCTTACCCCTTTCCGCCCCTGCGCGGCACCGGCGCCCGCCTCCGCTTTTTACTCGTCGGCCTCGGTGACATCGCGCGTGCCGCGCTGGAGGCCTGCTGTGGACGGCCCCAACGCGCCTTTGTGCTGCGCCAGCTCATCGACTTGGCTTATTTTCGCCAGGTCCCGGCGCAGGATCTGCCACGGCGCTATTTCTTCCGCACCAATTTCGCGGTGGTGCGTCCTTTGTGGACATACCAAGCTGAAGCAATGGGCATCCCGGTGACCATGCTTCAATACAGCTACCACACCTTTTTCTACATTCCGGGCCATCCCGAGGCACGGCCACACAACCTTCATTTCGCCTTCTGCAATTGGCCTGAACATGCCGTGTGGGACGAAACTCAGGCAGAACTGCTGCGCACGGATGGCGATTGCAGCGGTCGGCACATCGTGGTCCCGGAGGGGATCTACGTTTTCGATGGCGGGGGAGAAATCCCGTCGCCCCCCGGGCTGAAAGTAGCCGTGTTCGATGTCAGCACCGGCCGCCCGTCGAACGAGGCCCGACGGGCGACATGGCTGCCCTATCTGAGTGCGGCAACCATCGAGACGTTTCTAGCGGACACGCTGAAAACGATCAACGAAGTCGGCGCCATGCCGGTGTGGAAGTCCAAGGGCGGACACAGCCGCCAATGGATGCTGGACCGCATTGCCAGCCAATGGCCCCATTTGGCACTCAACGACCAAGCTCCGTTGCGCTTGGCGCGCCAAGTGGATGCCGCCGTGTGCCTGCCGTTCAGCGCCCCCGCAAAAATCGCCGCATTGCAGGGCTGCCCCTCGTGCTACTACGATCCGACCGGCCTTCTCCGCGACTTCCAGGCCTATGCCCGGGGCCTGCCAATCTTCACCAACCCATCCGACCTCAATGCGTGGCTGACCGACGTCCTGTCCCGCAAAGCCGGTAGCCACGGTGCTGTGTAATGCTCAGTCGCGTCACGGGATATTACTCTTACTTCATCCCGAAGGCCCTGCGGATGTGTCGCGAGGATCCGCGGGCGTTCCTGGCCTTTCTGCTGGTGGCAACGCTGACCGCATTGAGCGAGGGCGTCAGCCTGGCTTTGCTGGTCCCCATTCTACAGGCGCAGGGCGGGCACCAGGATATGACCCAGGTTCCCTTCGTCGGCCGCTTCCTCACCCCTTTCGAAGGACTGCCTCCCGGCCAGTTCCTGGTTATCATGGTCACCGTGCTGGCGGTGGTGTTGGTGGCGCGGGGCTTGCTGCAATACTGGAACGGCGTCCTCAGCGTCACCCTGCCGTTGCGCCTGCGCTGCAAGCTGATGTCGGGCGCCTACGCCGCGCTGGTGGAGGCCCGACTGCCCTTCGTTGAGGGCAAGGATATCGGTGTTCTCAACACCTATGTGGACGATCATGGCCAGCGAGTCTCGTCGGCCATCAAGGCCTTCGTCGATGCGCTGTTTAGCCTGGGGGTCATTGCCGTCTACACCGCACTGATGCTCAGTCTCTCGTGGTCCATGACGCTGGTGGCCTTCGGCTTCGTCTCGCTGCTCGCCTTTGTCGTCAAGGTGCTGCTCATCAGCCCGCTGGAGGGTATCGGTCGCGGCCTCTCGGACGCCCAGGGCCGCTTGCGCAACCAATTCTTCGAGACCATCCACGGCCTGCGACTGATCGCCCTGACCGGGGCGGGACCACGCATGCGGCAGCGTTTCGATACCGCCGTAAACGACTATTACCGTCACGACCGCCATCGCCTGGTGGTCGCCATCTCGCAAAGCCCCATCCTGATGACCGGCGCGGGTCTGTTCATCTGCGCACTGCTGTTCGTATCGGCCCGCGTCGCCGCGCCTGACGACACCAGCTGGATGTCGCCGTTGCTGGTCTTCGTCATGGCGTTGTACCGCATGCTCACGCCGGCCATCATGGTCAACAACGCGCATGCGACTATCGCCAGCAACATCCATTCCTTCCAGGTGCTTGACGCCTTCCTGGAGGAGGCTAAGCGGCAGCGCCAACCATCGGGCGGTACCACATTCGACGGATTGACTGACGGCATCGTCCTGGATGGGGTCTCACTCGCGTATCCGGATCGCAACAGCCTCGCTCTCGACAATGTCACCCTGCGGCTGCCGCGCCACCGCATGGTGGCGTTGGTCGGTCCCTCGGGGGCTGGAAAGACCTCGATCATCGGGCTTCTGACCCGCTTCTACGATCCTACGCGCGGCCACGTTCTGGTGGACGGTCGCGACCTGCTCAGCTACGACCTGCGGGACTGGCGCCGCCGCATCAGCGTGGTGACCCAGCAAGCCATCCTCTTCAATGACACGGTCACCGCCAATCTGTGCTTCGGACTTGATGACGTGCCGATGGACAAGGTGCGGCGGGCAGCGCGGCTGGCCGCCGCCGAAGAATTCATCGAGGCCCTGCCGCAGGGTTACGACACGGTCTTGGGCGACAAGGGAGCACGCCTGTCGGGCGGCCAGCAGCAGCGCTTGGCCATCGCCCGCGCCATCCTGCAGGACCCCGACCTGCTGATCTTGGACGAAGCCACTAGTCAACTCGACAGCCTGACCGAGAAGGTTGTGCAGGATACGCTCAACGGATTCCGGGGGGTGAAAACCATCCTGGTCGTCGCCCACCGCCTCTCCACCATCCAGCGGGCGGACTGGATTGTCGTCATGGATAAGGGTAGGGTGGTAGAAGAAGGTCGGCATGAAAATTTGTTCGCGGCCAGCGGAACATACAGACACATGCTGGACAACCAACGCCTGATCCTGTCGGATGCGCAATGAATAACGCTAGGGCAAAGCAAGATATGAGCGTCAATTCTCCCACGATCACCGTTCTGGATTGCACTCTGCGGGACGGCGGTTATTACAACAATTGGGAGTTCGACCGCACTCTGGTGGAACGCTATCTTGAGGCGGTACATCGCGCTGGCGTGACGATCGTTGAAATCGGGCTCCGATTTCCGCCCAAAGATCAGTTTCTCGGTCCATACGCCTATTGCACCGACGACTTCCTGTCGTCGCTCGCTATTCCGCCTGGACTGCGCATCGGCGTCATGGTCAATGCCGGTGATCTGATCAAGCACCCCCAGGGGCCAGCCGAGGCGGTACGTCGGCTTTTTGGACCGGCAGACCGGTCGGTAGCCTCGCTGGTGCGCATTGCGGCGCACGAACGCGAGGTGGCGGCCTGCGCCCCGGCCGTGCGGACCTTGCATGAACTCGGCTACGGCATCGGCTTCAACCTGATGCAAGTCACCCGTTGCGGTGCCGAGGCTTTGGCTGCCGCGGCGCGGCAGGTCGCTTCGTGGCAGGGGGTCGAGGCGCTGTACTTCGCTGATTCGCTCGGCAACATGCGCAGAAGCCAGATTCGCGACACCATTGCCGCCCTGCGCCAGGGGTGGGAGGGACCGATCGGCATCCACGCCCACGACAACATGGGCGGCGCGCTCAACAACACCCTTGAGGCCATGGAAATGGGCGCCACATGGCTGGACGCCACCATCCTCGGCATGGGGCGCGGTGCGGGCAACGCCCGCACAGAATTCCTGCTGTGCGAGCTGGGGCGGAGCGACACCGACGCGTACGATGCCGATGCCCTGCTGCCTCTGGTGATGGAAGATTTCACCGAGATGCAGCGCGAGTTCGGCTGGGGGCCAAGCCTGCTCTACTACATGTCGGCGCGCGATAATATTCACCCGACCTATGTGCAATCCATGCAGTCCGACCAGCGCTATGAGCTGTCGGATATCCTCGCCGCCCTGCGCGCCCTGCGTGGCATGGAAGGCCATAGCTTCAGCTTCGAGAGCCTGGTGCGCGCGCTGACCAGCGCATTGCCCCAGCATCAAGGGCAATGGGATTCCTCGGGCTGGCTGGCAGGACGCGATGTCCTGTTGCTGGGCGCGGGTCCCAGCGCCGCCCGCCATCGCGATGCCTTGACCCAATTCATCGCCCGCGAACAACCCGCAGTGCTGTGCCTGAACACGGCACCGGCGGTGCCCGCGCCCATGGTGACCGCCTTCGTCGCCTGCCACCCCACCCGCATGCTGATGGATCTGCCGCATTACCGCGGGCTCAGCCGCCCGTTGGTGGCTCCGGCCGCCTTCCTACCCCCGGTGGTGCGCACGGAAATGGCCGAAGGCCAGCATCTGGACTACGGTGTCCAGCTCACCCCCCATCAGTTGGAGACGTCGGCCAACGGCTGCGTGGTGCCCTCTCTGTTGGTGGCGGCCTACGCACTGGCACTGGCCACAAGCGCGGGCGGGCGCCGCATTCTGCTGGCCGGCTTTGATGGTTTCGACGCATCCGATCCGCGCCAGGCCGAAATGGTCGAGGTGTTCGAGGTCTACCACCGCATGCCGAACGCCCTGCCGATCGTGGCGCTCACGCCCACCAGCTATCCGGTCCAGCAATCTTCGGTCTACGCCCCCACGCTCTAAGGCATCCCGATGGAATTCGTCGTCGTCATTCCCGCGCGGTACGAATCCAGCCGCCTGCCCGGCAAGCCGCTGATCGAGCTGCTGGGCATCAGCATGATCCGCCGGACATGGAGCCGGGTCGTCCGCGCGGTTCCTGCGGACAAGGTCTGGGTGGCCACCGACGATCCCCGCATCGAAGCCCATTGCGGGGAGCACGGCATCCAGGTGCTGATGACGCCCGCCGACTGCCTGACCGGCACGGACCGGGTCGCGGCGGTGGCGCGTGAAATCCCCGCCGACGTCTACATCAACGTTCAGGGCGACGAGCCGGTGATGGACCCCGGCGACATCACCGCCTTGATCGCAGCCGCCCGCCGCCATCCCGGCGAGGTGATCAACGGCATGGCGCCGATCCGTGAAGAGGAATTGTTCCGCAGCCCTACCATTCCCAAGGTGGTGACCCGGCCGGACGGCAGGCTGTTGTATATGAGCCGTGCCGCCATCCCCACCGGCAAGTCGCTGGGCTTTGCCGGTGCGCATCGGCAGGTCTGCGTCTATGGCTTTCCCCGGGCGGCCCTCGCATCCTTCGCCGCCCACGGTCGCAAGACCGCGTTGGAGCAGGTCGAGGACATCGAGATCCTCCGTTTCCTCGAGTTGGGCTACGAGGTCCGCATGATCCCGCTGTCGGAGACCTCGGTCGCCGTCGACACCCACGAGGACATTCCCCGCGCCGAAGAGGCATTGCTGCGTCTGGGATTGGACAATGGTTGAGCTGCCGCCCTACCGCTGTTGGGTCTTCGATTGCGACGGCGTTCTGCTGGATTCCAACGCCATCAAGTCGCGCGCGTTCCATGACAGCCTCGCCGACCGTTATGGCACCGGCCCGGCCCGCGCATTGCTGGAGTATCACCTCGCCCATGGCGGGGTGTCGCGTTTTCACAAATTCGCCTATTTCTTCTCCGACATCCTGGGCCGCCCACCCGCCGACGGCGAACTTGAGGCCGTTCTCGATAGCTATGCCGCCTTGTGCCGAGATGGTCTGCGCACCTGCGCGGTGGCGGAAGGATTGGAGGCGCTGATGGCCGCCATCCCCGCCGACGTTCCGCGCATCATCGTTTCAGGCGGCGCCCAGGACGAGTTGCGTCAGATCTTCGCCGAACGCGGCCTGGACCGCCATTTCACCGCCATTTTCGGCAGCCCGGACACAAAAGGCCATATTTTGTCACGGGAAATGTCGGCGGGGCGCCTGCAATTGCCCGGCGTCATGATCGGCGATTCACGCTTGGATTTCGAGGCGGCGCAAGAGGCGGGACTGGATTTCGTATTTGCCTCAGGCTGGAGCGAGTTTCACGGCTGGCAGGATTATTTCTGGGGCCGCAACGTGACTGTCGTCGAGACGCTGGGCGACCTCGTGCCGCGCTGATGCGACAAAACCCTAGGCTTTCTCGTATTGTTTTAGCGTTCCGGTATGCCTAAGATGCCGATCGTTTTTTCATAGGGTGCTCCACAATGTCGACCATGACGATTTCCGAGAAGCGCGCGGAAGGCATTGCCACCGATCACGCCGTCGATGCCCCCTTCCCGCGTGAATTCCAGTTGGACATTACCGATCGCTGCAACCATGCATGCGTGTTTTGCTCCAACCCAAAGTTGCGCGAAAAAGGCGACATCGATCCGGACCTTGCCCAGCGCATCCTCCGCGAAGCCCATGAAAACGGGGCGCGCATGGTCGGTATTTACGGCACCGGCGAACCGCTGATGGTCAAGCACCTGGCATCGTACGTCGCCTACGCCAAGCAATTGGGCTACGAATACACCTACATCGACACCAATGGAGCGCTTGCCACGCCGAAGTTGATCGACCCGGTGGTCGATGCCGGCTTGGACAGCATCAAGTTCTCGATCAATGCCGGCACCCGCGAAACCTATCGGGAAATCCACGGCAAAGACGATTTTGATCTGGTCATCGCCAATCTGCGAGCGCTGGACGAGTACCGCAAGGAAAAGGGCGTTGCGCTACGCATCTATGTCAGCATGGTCGTAACCGACAAGGTCAAGGACGAGGTCGAACTGCTGGGCGGTCTGATCAAGCCGTACGTGGACGATTGGTATCCACGACCGTTGTTCAACACCTGCGGGAACAACATCGAGAACAACGAGCTGGGCACCATCGAGCCCTTCTTCATCCGCGGCCGCAAGCGCACCAAGGTTTGTTTCCAGCCGTTCAAGGGTTTCTGTATCACGCCGGAGGGCCTGATGTCGGCCTGCATCCTCGATTATCAGCGCACGCTGATTTTGGGTGATGCCAAGAACAGCAGCCTGAAGGAAATCTGGAGCGGCGAGGTCGCGCGCCAATTCCGTGCCCGCCATCGCGCCGCCGATACCAAGGGCATGATTTGTTACAACTGCATCCACAACACGGATGAGCCCGTCACTCCGCTGATTCCCGAATACGCGAAGATGTTTCAGGCGCGGATGGGTGACTAACAGGGGGAACCACCGTGCCTCATCGTATTAAGCCCCATCTGGTCGCGCTCAAGCGCTATCAGACTTCGACTGGCCGCGACCTCGCAGGCCTGCGTCTGGATCGCAACGAGCGCGTCCACCCGCTGCCGTCCGAGACCATCGCCGAAATCCTGGCCCAGTTCAGGCCCGAACATTTCGCCGCACATCCCGAAAGCGACTTCTTCTACGACAAACTGTCGACCTTCCTGGGCATGCCGCGCGACCACATCTACGTGCTCAACGGCATTACCGACGGCATCCACCATCTGTACTTCACCCTGACCGAAGCTGGCGACAACGTGGTGGCGCTGGACCCCACCTACCCGATGTATGCCATCTACGCCCAGCTCAACGCGCTCGAATATCGGCGGTTCAGCTATGGCGCCGACCTCAAGCCGGATTGGGCGACGCTGGACGCCGCACTGGACGAGCGCACGGCCATGGTGGTGGTCGCCAACCCCAATCTGCCGATCGAAAGCGCCTTCACGCGCGACCAGATTCGTCAGCTTGCCAGCAAGGCTGCCGCCTGCGGCGCCGTCCTGGTGGTGGACGAGGCCTATCATTATTTCGGCGCGGACACGGTCATCGATCTGGTAAACGAGATCCCCAACCTGATCGTCTTGCGCACCTTCTCAAAGGCTTTCGGACTTGCCTCGGCGCGCATCGGCTATCTGGTCTCCAATCCGGAATTGGTGGACTACATCGCCAAGACCCGCTCCCTGGTGGAATCCAATACCTTCTCCATGGGTATCGCCGCTTACATGTTGGACAACCCGGCAATCATGGAAGCCCATGTGGGCGACGTGAAACGGGGCGCCAAACTGGTGCAGCAGGGCCTGGACAAACTCGGCTTGCGGTGGCATGGCGGCGATTACACCAACGGCATCATGATTTTCCTGGACGGCGTCGGAAGCGCCGACCAATGCGTTGCCTATATGCGGGACCGCAATATCTACATCCGCGGCTCGTTCGCCGCGCCGTACGACAAGTGCGTTCGCGTCAGCATCGGCCGCGAGGACGACATGCGATGCTTCCTTAATGCGTTCGGCGAATGGATCGCGCAGGCACGCAGCCTGGCCTGAACTTGGGTGGGATTATTAACATGGCTACGCTTAAGGCTGCCGAGGACTTCAAGGTTCTGATCGTCTATCCGAACCTGCCGCTTATGCTGATCCCGTCGATCGCGGTGGCGCTTTTCACGGATATTTTTAAGAAGCGCGGCTATCAGGTGAAGCTGTTCGAGACGACATATTACATGTCGGACGAAGCCACCAACACCAAGGCCCGTGTGGAGCGCCTGCAGGCCCGCAGATTCGACGTGGTCAAGGAACTGCAGATCGTCATCAAGAACGATATGCTGGGCGACTTCCGCCGCATGGTCGAAGAATACCAGCCCGATCTGTTGGTCATCTCGACGGTGGAGGACACCTTCCTGCAGGCGGTGAAGATGCTGAACGCGGTGCAGGACCTGAAAATCCCGCACATCGTCGGCGGCGTGTTCCCCACCCACGCCAAGGATCGCTGCTTCGACTTCCCCGAGATCAACATGATCGGCCTGGGCGAGGGTGAGGTGATCGTCAACATGGTGGCCGAAGCGGTCCGCCAGGGCGCGCCGCTGCACAACATTCCCGGCACCTGGTACCGTGACCCTTCGGGCCAGATTCACAAGAACCCGGCCCCGCCGCTGGCCGACATCAATAAGGTCCGCCCCGACTTCTCGCTGTTCGAGGACAAGCGTTTCTATCGCCCCATGGGCGGTCGCCTGTTCAAGATGATCCCAATCGAGACCTACCGCGGCTGCCCTTACAGCTGTACATATTGCAACTCGCCCGCCATGACGTCGTTTGCCCGCGACGCAGGCCAGGGCAAGTTCCTGCGGCGCAAGAGCATGGATATTCTGCGCGCGGAGATCAAATACTACGTCGATAATTTCAATCCTGAATTCTTCTACATCATGGACGATTCCTTCCTGGCTCGTCCTAAGCAGGAAATTTTTGACTTCTGCGACATGTACGAAGAGTTCAAGCTGCCGTTCTGGTTCAACACCCGCGCGGAAAACTGCCACCCCGAAGTGATGGCGCGCCTGAAGGAAGTCAATTGCTACCGCATGGCCGCCAGTTGCGAATGCGGTAACGACGACTACCGCAGGAGTGTGCTGCGCCGGAACATCGATAACGACAAGCTGATCCGCCATTTCAACGACATTGCTGACAGTGGCATTGCTTTCAGTGTCGACATCATGGTCGGCCTGCCCGGCGAAACCCGCGAGTTGGTGATGGAAAGCGTCGATCTGATCCGCCAGATCCGTGGCTACGACGCGCTGACCGTCAGCGTGTTCACCCCCTATCACGGCACGGTGCTGCGCGAGGTGGCGATCAAGAATGGCTGGCTGGATGGCAAGACCGTCTGTAGCGGTGCGACCACCACATCGCTGCTGACCATGCCGCCGCCTTACCTGGGATCCGAGGAGATCGTCAATCTGACCTCGGTTCTGCCCATGTACTGCTACTTCCCTAAGGAAGAGTGGGACACCATTCGCCGCGCCGAGACCCCGGACGACGAAGGTCTGCGTCTGCGCCAGCATTATGCCGAGCGCTACAATCGCGAATTCTTCGGCAACAATCAGGAAGATAAGCAGACTACCCAACACGTCGGCGGCGCCGGTTGCCGTTCCAACCCGCGGGACTCGTTCCAGTTGGTGCCGACCCGGCTGTCGGAAGACGAGCTGGCGCGCCTCATGCTGCCAGCCATGCGATGACGACGACGATGTTATTGGACGACCACGCCATCGACCGCTTGGCGGCCATGCTGGGCGAAGTGGACGAAACCTATTCGTCCTTGTGGCGCAAACAGGTCGCTGGCATCCGCTTTGAGAATGGGGAATTGACGTCGCTGACCGGCTTTGGCAGTTGGGAGCCGCGTCATTCCCGCCTCAAGGGAATCGTCCACCGCCTGTTGCAGGAACCGTACCGCCGCCACGGGCGCGGCCTGCCCCAATTTCCCCTGGACGAGCGCGCTGGCGCAGAAATCGCCGCTGCGCAAAACCGCAACTACAACCTCGATATCCTGCGCCAGGTCGTCACCCTGGCCTTCCTGCGGCAGCACGTCCCGGAAGCCGTAGCCGGAAACGAAGGCTTCACCGTGGTTATCGGCGACGGCTTCGGCACCTTTTCCAGCCTGATGCTGAAGCGGGCACCGCAAGCGCGCGTCGTCATGATCAATCTGCCGCAGGTGCTGCTGGCCGACGTGCTCTATTTGCGCCGCTGCTGCCCCGACGTGCATGTCGCCCTGGTCGAAGACGAAGCGCAGTTGCAGGCCGCCATGGCCGACCCCAGCCTGCGCGCCATTGCGTTGTGCGCGCGCCACTACGACCTGCTGCGGGCGGTTCCCATGGGCTTGGCGGTCAACATGGTGTCCATGCAGGAAATGGATCTGCCGATCATCGCCAGCTATTTCGAGGCGATGCGCCACAGTGCCCGGTCGTGGCCCGCCTTCTATTGCTGCAATCGAGAGGAAAAGACCCTGCCCAACGGCACGGTCACCCGCTTCCGCGACTATCCCTGGCAACCCGACGACCGCATCCTGATCGATGAGCTGTGTGCGTGGAACCAGGATTACTACAGCACGCGGCCACCGTTTTACCGGCCCTATGACGGCCCGATCCGCCACCGCCTGCTGCGGCTGGCCCCACCCGCACGATGACACCTCCTTCCCCGCGTTCCGAACTGACGATCATTCCGGTCCACCGGGGCTGGGAGAATTTGCCCTCCGAAATCTCCGCCGTCGACCACGCCACCATTTGGTATTTCGGCGTGGATTACGGCAACGTCCTGCTGATTGCGCGCCAGCATCCCGGCCGGGTCAAGATCGGCCCCACCAGCCAGCGTCTCGCGCCACTTGCCGAAACGTTGCTGCCCCAGTTGATCGACCTGGACCGCATTCTCGACATCGATGACCATGAGGCCTGGGACGCCAGTGAATTGGCCGAGCGCGGTCCTTATGCCACGACTCTGCTGCTCAACTGCGCCCGCATGGCGTTGCTGGCCCAGCTGGCAGACACGCCGGGCCGCCACGCCGTTCTGGTCGAGGACGGGCTGCTCGCCCACTATCTTTATCTTGGTTTGCGGCAGCAGGCCGTCACCGTCGGCTGGCGCCGCTTTGGTCAGCCCTACCGGCTAAGCGACACCGCTGCGCGCCTGACCATGACCGCCGCCATGCTCGGCACCGCCGTCCGACGCCGGCTCAGCATCGTCAAGTACATGAGTCTGCAGGCGCTCCGCCTCCGGCGGGCCCGCCGGAGGCACCCACTCGATCTGGCTGCCTTGCGCCGCGCCGAGGCCCTGCTGCTGGTGTGGGGCAGCGACCACACCTTCCGCGCCGACGAGGTGCTGCAAACCGACGCCTTTCTCGGGCGCATTCCTGCACTGACCCGCGCTGCCGGACACGCCCCCGGGATCATCGTCAACCAAGTGATCGGCATCGCCGCCCCGCGCGCCATCCTGGCCAACGCAATGTCGGCCGCCGATCCCGTGATCATGGTCGAGGATTGTTACCGCCCGGCCGATGTGGTCCGCGCGGCGCTCGCAAGTCTGTGCTACTCGCTACGCCTGCCCACCCAGGCCCGTGTCGGTGACTTGAACATCGGGCCGGTGCTGCGGCGCGAGCGCTGGAGCGACCTGATCTCGGTCCGGCCCACCCAGATGCGGGTGTTCGCGCGACTTCCGGCCTGGCTCGTGCGGCACGGTGCGCGGCCACGCATGGTTCTGCATCAGTACGAGAACCAGCCCTGGGAGAAGATATTGCGCAACCGCTTGCGCAAGCTTTTACCCGACAGCCGCATCTTTGCGATCCAGCACGTCCCGCTGCCCGAGCTGTTCATCAATAATTATCCCAGTGCCGCGGAAATCGCCCGAGGCAGTCTACCTGACCGCCTTCTGGCCGCCAGTCCCTTCTTCGCCGAGCGCTTCGCTCGCCACGGCTTCCCTGCCGGACGCATCACCGTCATCGGCTCGTTGCGCTTTGAGGCGTTGTGCCAACGCGCCAAGGAAGTCCCCCCCGCGCCGGAAAACGTCCGCTCGGTCCTGTGTTGCACGACCATCGACGCCGACGAATCCTTCGAGCTGGTCTTCCGCAGCACGCGGGCCCTTGCGCCATGCGGGGACGTGAAACTATACGTCAACTTCCACCCAAGCACCTCGGCAGCCTTCCGCGGCGCCATCCAGCGCAAGTTGAGCCGCTTGGCCGATTTCGCCACCGATCATGTGGAATTCAGCGATCGGCCAGCACGCGAACTGCTCGTTACCGCAAGCGCCGTCATCTACAACAGCTCCAGTTCCGCGTTCGAAGCCCTGGCCCTTGGCCGCCCCGCAATCTTCCTGCACCGCGAGACCGACCTCGACTACAACCGGCTGCCAGGCGAACTGACTGCCGAGGTGCGCCAGGACGAGGACCTGCGCGCTGCGGTGCGGCAAGCGCTCGAAGCCGACCCGTCGCGTTCAGCCGCCCTGCGCCACGCCCTGCTGGCAACGCTGGGCGAAGTGGACGAAAACGCCATCCTTAGCTTGCTGCGTTCGGCCAGTGATTGATTTTTTCGCCAGCGCGAGCGAAAGTTCGCTGGCATTTTCCTGCGCGTCTGCCGCACCTTGAGGCAAAGTTCTATGAAAGTCGTAATCCTTTGCGGCGGTAAGGGCACCCGTATCCGCGACGTGTCCGACCAAATCCCCAAACCGATGATTCCGGTCGGCCCCTATCCCATCCTCTGGCACATCATGCGCGGCTATGCGGCCGAAGGATTCAAGGACTTCGTCCTGTGCCTGGGTCACAAGGGAAGCGTCATCAAGGATTTCTTCCTCAATTACCGCGAAATGGTAAGCACATTCACCATTGACTACGCCAATGGCGGCACCATTACGCACGAGAATGGCCACGACCCCATCGACTGGCGCGTCACCCTGGCCGAAACCGGCGAGGACACCATGACCGGCTCGCGCGTCAAACGGGTTCAGCGCTATGTGGGCGACGACGACACCTTCCTGCTCACCTATGGCGATGGTGTCAGCGACGTCGAAATTCGCCGCGCCGTCGATTTCCATCATCGCCACGGCCGCATCATGACCGTATGCGGAGTGCGCCCGCCAGGCCGCTTCGGCGAGATCGAATGCGAGGGCGATGGTCACATCCTGGAATTCAACGAAAAGCCGCAAGCGACCGGCGGCCGCATTTCGGGTGGCTTCTTCGTGTGCAACCGCCGCCTGTTCGACTATCTCGACGGCGAACGCGTAGACGAAGTACTGGAGACCGAGCCCATGCGCCGGCTTGCCCAGGACGGCCAGTTGATGATGCACGCCCATGACGGCTTCTGGCAGTGCATGGATACCTATCGCGACTACGCTTTCCTCAACGACCTTTACAACAGCGGCAAGGCCCCATGGGTAAAATGGTAGACCTGAATCTGCTTCGCGGCCGCCGCGTTCTCGTCACCGGCTCGACCGGCTTCAAGGGAAGCTGGCTGTGCACGTGGCTGGCCGAGTTGGGCGCCGAGGTCACAGGGTTTGCCCTGCCGCCCGAAGCCGACGCCCCACTGTTCCATCAGTTGCGTCTCGACAGTCGCATCACCCAGCTCATGGGCGACATCCGCGACCTCGACGCAGTGCGCGACGCCTTTCGCCAGGCCCGCCCGGAAGTGGTCATTCATCTGGCGGCGCAGGCGCTCGTCTATCGTTCCTACGCCGAACCGAAGATGACGTTCGACACCAACGTGGGGGGCGCCACCAACCTGCTGGAGGCGGTTCGCGCGTGCCCCGAACTGAAGGCACTGGTCTTCATCACCTCGGACAAATGCTACCGCAACAAGGAGTGGATCTGGGGCTACCGCGAAAATGACGAACTGGGTGGCGCCGATCCGTATTCCGCCTCGAAGGCGGCGGCGGAGTTGGTGTTTGCCGCTTATGCCGAATCGTTCCTGAGTAGTCGGCCCGACCTGATCGCCGCCACCGCGCGCGCTGGCAATGTGATTGGCGGCGGCGACCTGTCAGCCAACCGCATCGTCCCCGATTGCGTCCGCGCCATCCGTGCCGGCCAAGCCATCACCCTGCGCCAGCCCAATTCCACCCGACCGTGGCAGCATGTGATGGAACCGCTGTCGGGCTATCTGACCCTGGCCTGCCGCCAGCTGGCGGGCGACGCCCAGACGGCTGGCGCGTGGAATTTCGGCCCCAATGCCGAGAACGTGCGCACTGTGGAAGAACTGGCCCGCGGTATCGTCGCCGCGTACGGCCAGGGCGAGGTGGTGATCGACGCCGTCAGCGCCGCCCTGCACGAGGCCAAGCTGCTGATGCTGAGCAACGACAAGGCAAAGACGTTGCTGGACTGGCGTCCGCGCTGGTCCTTCGCCGAGACAGTAGCCACCACCGTGGACTGGTACCGCAGCGTGCAATCCGGCGAGGACCCTGTCGAGGTCACCCGCCGCCACATCGGCGCCTATCAGCGAGCGCAGCTGTGATCAACGGGGTGGGCATCGCGACGCCGGTCCCGTTCAAGGACGAACGGGGCTCGGTCATGCGCATGTTGCGCACGGATGATGCTGGCTACGCGGGGTTCGGCGAGGTCTATTTCTCGACGGTCAATCCCGGGATCGTCAAGGGATGGAAGCGCCACCGCGAGATGACCATGACGCTGGCCTGCCCGGTCGGCCGCATCTTGGTGGTGCTGTTCGACGACCGCCCGCGCAGCCCGACACAGGGCCAGTTCCAGGAGGTGGAGCTGGGACCGAACGACTACAGAGTCCTGAGCATTCCGCCCATGGTTTGGAATGCGTTCATGGGCTTAGACCCGGCCGGGCCGTCACTGCTGACCAACTGCGCCTCGATTCCGCACCGCCCGGACGAAGCCGACCGCGCTGGCCTGGACGATCCCCGCCTGGCCTTCACTTGGCCTTGCGTTGGTCGTTAGGGCATGAGCGGGACGGTCATCGTTACCGGCGCCACCAGCTTCATGGGGCTGCATCTGGGCGAGGCCTTTGCCGCCGCGGGCTGGCGCGTGGTTGCCACCCATAGCCAACGGCGTGACAAGTACGAGGGTCTGCAGGGGCAAAGGCTGGACCGCTTGTCCCAGGTCTGCTGGCTGGTCCAGTGCGATCTGCGCGACGCCGCAGCCGTGGCTAGGCTGATCGTGGCTGAAAACCCCGCATTGTGGTTGCATCACGCGGGCCACGCCACCGGCTACGCGTCCCCGGAATACGACCTGACAACCGGCCACGTCGTCAATGTCGCGACACTAGAGCCAGTGTACCGCACGCTGGCGGGCTCGGGCGCTGGCGTAATCGTCACCGGCTCGTCCATGGAGTACGGCGCCAAGGACGGTCCCAACGGGGAGGAAGACGCCTGCTGGCCGGACACCCCGTATGGACTATCGAAACTGTGTGAAACTTTGCGCGCACGCCAACTGGCGGATCGCTATGGTGTTCCCACCCGCGTCGCCCGCTTGTTTATCCCGGTCGGATCGCTCGACAATCCGCGCAAGCTGTTGCCGCAGGTTGTAACGGCGTTGCGCGCTGGCACTCCCATCAACCTGTCCTCCTGTGAACAGCGGCGCGATTTCGCCGCGGCTGGGGACATCTGTGCAGGTTACCTGTCGCTTGCCGCCGACTTGCCGCGCCTCCTGTTCGACATCTTCAATCTGTGCGGCGGCGAGGCGATAGCGCTGAGGTCTCTGTTGCTGGGCATCGCTGCCGACCTGGGCGCTGACCCGGCACTGCTGCGCTTCGGTGCCTTGCCTCTGCGGCCGGGCGAGCCGCCGGTTTCGGTGGGTGACAACGCGAAAGCCGCCGCCTTTCTGGACTGGCGCCCGCGGGCTCTGGCCCGGCTGGTAGCTGACTTGGCCCAAACGCTGGTGTAAGCTGCGACGATTGAGACAAAGGGCAGGCCAATGGTGGCAAAAGTCAGTGTGGTGATGTCCGTTCTGAACGGCGCGGAGTACCTGCGTCCAGCCATCGACAGCGTCCTGAACCAGACTCTGACCGACCTCGAACTGATCGTCATCGATAACGCCTCGACCGACGACACACCGGTTATCCTGGACGGCTATGACGACCCTCGTCTGGTTCGGGTTCAAAATGATTCCGTGCTGACCCTCACCCAATCGCTCAACAAAGGGTTGGCCCATGCCCGGGGCGAATACGTCGCTCGACTGGACGCCGACGACATTGCCCTTCCGGAACGTCTGGACCGGCAAGCCGCTTTCCTGGACCACCACCCGGACGTGACGCTCGTCGCCGCAGCCTGGGTCGATTTCTATCCCGATGGCCGGGAACAGTCCTGCCCCCCCATGCCCACCACCCATGAGGAAATTCGCGATGCGCTGGCATGGCGCAATCCATTGCCTCATTCGTCGCTGATGTACCGCCGCGAGGCGGTGCAGGCCGCGGGGGGGTATCCGGCCGAGTATGCCTTCGCCCAGGACATGGCGCTGTACCTGGTGCTGCTGCGTCGGCACCGCCTGGCGGCACTGCCCGAGGTTTTGGTGCGCATCCGCCAGCACGAGCAGCAGTTCTCGGCGCGTCCAGCCGCCGCGTTGTTGCGCCTGCGCGAGATGGAACAGCTGTTTGCCCGCTCCAACGGCCATCCCGAGCTGAGTGGGGCCGCGCGCCGCCGTGGCCGCCGTACACTGGCCAGTATCCGCGCCCACCTGGGGCTGGCCTTGTGGCGCGTCGGCAACCACGCTGACGGCCTGCGCTGCTGGCTGTCGGCACTGGCAACCGCGCCTGCCGCCTGCGTCGCCGCAGCCGCTCAACGCATAGCGGATCGCCTGACATGAAGGCCTTGGTCACCGGCGCCGCCGGTTTCATCGGCAGTCATCTGGTTCGCCGCCTGCTGGCCGAAGGTGTCGCGGTGGTTGGCCTCGATCGTGCGTTCGCCAGCAAGGGGCTGACACCGGCAGAACTGGACCGTATCGACACCATCGAGGCTGACGCTTGTGATCGGGAAATCGTCACGGCAGCGGCACGGGGCTGCGAGTTGGTGTTTGCCTTCGCCGCCCTGGTGGGCGTCGAGCATTACGCCAAAAATCCCGTCCGCACCATGCAGGTCGAAGAACATGCGCTGGAGGCAGCCTGCGCCGCCGCCATGACCGCAGGGTGCCGCAAACTGATCTATCCGTCGTCGAGCGCGGTCTATGGCGACACCGCTGGCGAACTGCGCGAGGATCAGCCTGTCAGCCCGACCAGCAATTACGCGGTAGCGAAACATTACGGAGAATCCTATCTGCGCGCGCAATACCAGGAATGCGGACTGCATTCGGTGGCGTTGCGCATCTTCAATGTCTACGGCCCCGGACAGGATGAACGCCTAGTGATCCCCCGTTTCGTCCGCTGTGCCTTAAGCGGCGAGCCCATCACCATTTTCGGCAACGGCATGCAAAGCCGTGACTTCCCCTATGTGGACGACGTGGTCGAGGCAATCTGGCGCTGCGCTCTCCGGTTGGAGGGCTGCGAGGTGGTGAACGTCTCGACCGGTCGCTCCCACAGCCTTCGGGAAGTAGCCGAGACGGTGATCCGCGCCGCCGACAGTATCTCGGCGGTTCGACTGGAGCCCCTGCCGCCCGACCGTCAGAGCTTCGAGGTTGCCTCCAGCCGGGGCAGCACCGCCAGATTGCGCGCATTGACCGGCTTTGTCCCCGCGACCAGCCTGGAAGACGGCATCGCTGGCATACTGGAACAACAGCGCCATGGCTGATCCCATGCGCCTTCTGGTGCTGGCCCAGGGGTATCCCTGCGACGCCAACCCCATGGCTGGCGTCTACCACCGCGACCAGCTGCGCGTGATCGCCAAGGCTGGCGTGGACGTCACCGTCGTGGTCCCGATCCCCTGGGTGCCGCCCGGCCTCGCCGCCCGCAACGGCCGCTGGGCCAATTATGCCGCCCTGCCCGCAAGCCAGCGCGACGGCGCGCTCACCATCTACCGGCCGCGCTATCTGGCGCTTCCGCGTGAAAATCGCTGCGGCGCCCCCGACCTGCTGCAAACCCTGGCAGTCCAGCGGTTACTGCGCCGCATCGGTTATGGTCGGCCCGATGCCATCCATGCCTTCTTCGCCCTGCCAACCGGCGCGGTCGCGCGCGCGCTGGCGCGGGATTGGAACGTGCCTTACGGCGTCAGCCTGCTGGGCGACGATGTCAACATCTATCCTCAGCACAATCGGCGCAACCTCGCCGTGCTGCGACACGTTCTTGCCGATGCCGCAATCCGCATCGCCAACGGCCCGACGCTGGCGGCAACCGCCGAGCGGCTGACCGGCGTGACCGTGGATTGCCTGTCCATCGGCGTGTCGCCCGAACGCTTCGACTCCTTGTTGGACAAGGCCGAGGCACGCCGCAGGCTCGGCCTGCCGGAGGGGCAGCCAATCGCCCTCTATGCGGGCGCCCTGTCCGTCACCAAAGGCATCGGCGAACTGGCCTTGGCCATGGACCAAGTGGCCGACACCTCCCTGCTCGCCGTCACGCTGGGGGATGGCCCGCTACGGGCCGATCTGGAACGCCGGGCCAACGTGATCTGCCTGGGTATGCGGCCAGCGACAGAGGTGACCATCGCCATGGCAGCGGCAGACCTGCTGGTTCATCCTTCCTACTATGAGGGCCTACCGACGGTGCTGCTGGAGGCCGCACTGGCCGGATTGCCGATCGTGACCACCGATGCCCCTGGCTGCCTGGACCTTGCCCGCGACGGACGCGGGTGGGTGGTGCCTGTCAAGGACGCCAATGCCCTGGCACAGACGCTCCGTCAAGCCGTTACCGACGAACGCACGGGGCGCCAACAGGCCGACGCCATGGCCGCCCATGTGCGTGATCAGTATTTGGTGACGAAAAATAGTCTGGAACTCGTCCTGCGATATGGGCAGGCGATGTCAGATCAGGAAGGGCGATAACGCTGACCAGAGGCTTGCGACGTTCCAGATTTCACTTAATTGCCTTGCGCTTGACGAGCAGGTTTGGCAATAGCTTTTGGTGCCATGATTGCTCCGGTCCCAGAATGCGTATCCTGATGATTGCCTCGGTGGACCCTGCTGTCCCAAATGCATCCGTGACTCATCTGGATGGTGTCGCCAGCGTACTGACAAACCAGGGCCATGATGTCACCCTGGTGATGCCACGCGCCAAGGGCGGCAAGCCCGTGTGGAGCGAAGGAGCGAAGCCCTATCGCATCCAATACCTCCCCTACGGCGGCCGCCTCGGCATCCCTCGCTTCCTGTGCAGCCTCATTCATGCGCCATGGATTGCCGCCAAAATTCGCCGCTTCCACCCTGACCTGATCTATGTCCGCTCCAGCACGCTTTCAGCGATCACCACCGTGATCGCTCAAACGTTCGGAAATGGCACCGTGATCACCGAACACAACGGCTGGATCAGCGACGAGTTGCAGACCCAAGGTCGGCCGCGCTGGATGCAGCGTATGGCCCGCCAGTTGCAGGTGTGGGATGCTCGGGCATCTGACGTCGCCCGCTGCGTCACGGCTGGTCTTGCCCGCAAGTTCCGGGAACAACGCGTCGCCGATGACAAACTGTTGGTCGCTGGCAACGGCACGGACCTCGACCGTTTTCAGCCGATGGAGCGCGGACTGGCCCTGGCCACATGGGGCTTGCCAGCCGACCGTTTCTATCTCGGCTTCATCGGCAGCCTGGCGCCATGGCATGGGTTGATGGTCGCGGTACGCGCCATGGCGACCATCGTGGCGGCCGAACCCCGCGCGCATCTGCTGGTCGCAGGCGATGGCGTCGACCGTAAGCCTGCCGAAGCCTTGGCTCACGCCCTGAACATCGCCGACCGCATCACCTTCCTGGGTCACATTCCACCCGAGCAGGCGCCGACGGCCATCAACTGCTTCGATCTGGCGCTGGCTCCATTCGTCTCCCAGCGTAACAGCTCGATTGGCCTGTCGGCGCTCAAGGTGCGCGATTATGCTGCCAGCGCCCGCGCCATTCTGTCCACCGACATCGAAGGCGTCGCGCCACTGGACGACCGCAATTGGATCGCTCTTTGCCAGCCGGATGACGCCGCGGCCTATGCGCAAGCGGCGTTGCGATTGATGGCCGATCCGGTCGAACTGCACCGCCTGGGCGAAGCCGCGCGCCGCTACGCCGAGAATAACTTCGGCTGGGCCGCCATTGTCGGCGCCATCCTGCGCGCCGCCCAAGCCGTCAGGATTTGAACGCCTGGGCGACCGCATCGCAGACGCGGTCAATGGTCTCCTCGTCCAGATACGGGTGCATGGGCAGGCTGATGACGCTATCGGCCAGCCGTTCAGAGTTGGGGCACCCGCCGTTGGCGGTGGGAAAGTGGCGGTAGCCGGTCTGCCGATGCAGCGGGATGGGATAGTATACGGCCGTCGGCACGCTGGCGGCCTTGCACGATGCGGCGACGGCATCGCGATGGGGCGTCACCAGCGTGTACTGCGCCCACGCGGACCGATTGCCGGGCCGCAGGTGCGGCACCTGGACCAAGCTAGCCAATCGGGCGGAATAGCGCTCGGCCACCCGTTGCCGGGATTCCAGCTCTTCGGAAAAGATCGCCAGCTTTTCCAGCAACACCGCCGCCTGGATGGTATCCAGGCGCGAATTCACGCCAATGGCGACGTTGTCGTACTTGTCGCGCCCCTTGCCGTGCACTCGCAAGGATTCCAGCACTTCCGCCAGGGAATCGTCGTCGGTCAGGACGGCACCGCCATCGCCGTAACAGCCCAGCGGCTTGGCCGGAAAGAAGCTGACCGTCGTGGCGTCGGCAAGATTGCCGACCATGCTGTCGCCCATGGCGCCGCCGAAACCCTGTGCGGCATCGGCCAGCAGACGCATACCGTGCCGGTCGGCCACCTGCCGCAAGGCTGGATAATCCGCTGGCTGACCGAACAAGTCGACGGCGATCAGCACACGTGGCGTGAGCCCCAACGCCACCGCGCGGTCGATGGCGGCCTCGGCGCTGAGCGGGCACAGATTGAAATCGTCCGCCCGCACGTCGGCGAAAACGGGAACGGCACCGCGCAACGCCACCGCCTCGGCCGTGGCGACAAAGGTGAATGAGGGGACGACCACCGCGTCGCCCGGGCCGATCCCCCAAGCCATCAGCACCAGCGAGAGGGCATCCGTTCCGTTAGCGCAGGTCAGCGCGTGGCGGGCGCCGCCAAACTGCGCCAGACCGGCTTCCAACTCGCGCACCTCGGGACCCATGATATAGCCGCCATGGGCCATCACCCGCGCGATCGCCGCCTCGATCCGCCCCCCAAGGCGCCTCTGCTGCGCGGCCAAGTCGATGAACGCAATCATTCAACAATCTCTTCCAGCCGGTCGGGGGCGGCCAAACGATAGCGGGTGCCGTCGATGGGGCAGACCAGGTCTTCGCCCAGCCGACCGCCAGCCTTGGACATCCAGCCAATCTGGCGGGCGGGAACGCCGACCATCAGGGCATAGGCAGGCACGTCGTGGGTCACCACCGCCGCGGCGCCAATGAACGCATACTCGCCGATGGTATTGCCGCAGACGACGGTGCAATTGGCGCCAAAGGTAACACCCCGTCGGACCACGGTGTCGCGATATTCGTCCTTGCGCGAAACCTCGGCCCGCGGATTGATGACGTTGGTAAAGACCATGCTGGGGCCGCAGAACACCCCATCCTCGAGCACAACGTTATCGTAGACGGAAACGTTGTTCTGAATGCGCACACGATTGCCGATGCGGACCCTGTTGGCCACGAACACGTTCTGGCCGAGCGAACACTCGTCGCCAATCACGGCGCCAGCACAGACGTGGGAGAAGTGCCAGATGCGGGTGCCTTCGCCAATGGAGGCACCGTCATCGACGACTGCCGTGGGATGAGCTTGCCAGCGAGGGTCACTCATGCCGTCACCTGTGCACAGAAGGGATGGTAGTCACCCTTGAGCCCCTGGGGAGTGGCCCGGCGAATATCGTATACCGCCTCGATGGAGGCCCGTGCCTCCTCCAGCCCGTAACCTTCGCCGTTCAGGATGTGGAGATAAGCGGCCGTGTGCAGGTCGGTGAAGCCTTCGCTGAACTCCAGCTCCTGACCGCCGACGGTGATCGAGCGGTACGTGCGCTTGCCAGCAGTTCTTGCCGTGTCCGGCAGATGGTCCGCGTTGATGGACAGGAACCAGCGCACGCGCGCACGCTCATAGCGCAGGAAGCCAGCTGCTGCCTCGGCCGTGTGCAGGTGAACCGCTGTCTCCAGACGTCGGCCAAACACCCATTCCAACATGTCGAAGAAATGGACGCCGATATTGGTGGCGACACCGCCCGACTTGGAAATGTCGCCCTTCCACGAGATGTGGTACCAGCGCCCGCGCGACGTCAGATAGGTGAGATCGACGTCGAACACCTTGTCGGCGGGGGCCTCGGCGACTTGGCGGCGCAATTCCTGGATGGCCGGGTGCAAGCGCAGTTGAAGGATGTTGTAGACTCGCAGGCCGGTTTCCCGCTCGATTTCGGCAAGCGCGTCCAAATTCCACGGGTTGAGAACCAGAGGCTTCTCACAAATCGGACGGGCCTGATTGCGCAGCGCGAACCGGATGTGGGCGTCGTGCAAATAGTTGGGCGAACAGATCGAAACGTAATCGACCCCTTCGCCCCTGCGCTTCAGCTTGTCAACATGACGGTCAAACCGCTCGAATTCGACAAAAAACTTACTCTCCGGGAAATAGCTGTCGATAATACCGACACTATCGTTCGGGTCGAACGCGGCGACCAGAGCATTTCCCGTATCTTTGATGGCTTTCATATGCCGGGGAGCAATGTAGCCAGCGGCACCAATAAGAGCGAAGGAATACATGAAGCGGGCGCCTATTCCAGGAGCATACATCTGACGGCAGCCAGTTGGCCGCTTATAACCAATTGCCCGAGCCACGACAACAAGGCATCATGCTGTCCATGTTTCTCCTCCTCACTGTGATGGCACCGCCATGTGCGGCATAGTCGGCCTGCTCACATCGGGCCATGCGCTACCGGTGGGCCATATCAACGCCATGGCGGCGGCGATCGCCCATCGTGGGCCCGACGGCGCCGGTTTCGCCGCCTTCATTCCCGGTCTGCCCGTTGCGTCAGCTGCGCGGGCCGAGGAATTGCCAGCAGGGCGCGTGCTGCTGGCCCATAGCCGCCTTGCCATTATTGACACCGGCGAGGGCGGCCACCAGCCTATGACCAGCGATGACGGTAGCCACGTCATCGTCTTCAACGGCGAGATCTACAATTACGTCGAGTTGCGCGACGAGCTGGTGGGATTGGGCTGGAGCTTCCGCACTCACAGCGACACCGAGGTGCTGCTCAAGGCGTGGATGCAGTGGGGCGACGCGGTGCTGCCCCGCCTGGTCGGCATGTTCGCCTTCGCCATTCTTGACTGCACAGCGCGACGCCTGGTGCTGGCGCGCGACCCGTTCGGCATCAAGCCGCTGTACTGGACCCGAACCGCCGAAGCCTTCGCCTTCGCCTCGGAAATCAAGGCGCTGCTGACCCTGCCGGGGGTGGACCGTACAGCGGCGCCGCAGGCGCTGTTCGACTATCTGCGGCTGGGCTACACCGACCGTGGCGAGGGCACTTTGCTGGCTGGCATCCACCGCCTGCCGCCAGCGCACTGGGCGATCATCGATCTCGACAATCCAGCGGTTGAGCCTCGCCGTTACTGGCGCATCAACCTGTCCCACCGGCTGGACATCGGTTTCGACGAAGCGGCGGCGGAAATGCGCCGACTGTTCCTGGAGTCGGTCCGCCTACATCTGCGCGCCGACGTGCCCGTCGGCTCGGCGTTGTCCGGCGGCATCGATTCCTCGGCTGTAGTGATGGCCATGCGCCAGTTACAGGGTCCATCGCTGGACATCCACGCCTTTTCCTATGTGGCCAACGACAAGACCCTGAGCGAGGAAACGTGGATCGACCGGGTGGCCGCCGCCGCTGGCGCCACGGTCCACAAGGTGCGGCTGACCCCGGCTGAGCTGGTCGGCGACCTGGACGCCATGATCGCGGCGCAGGACGAGCCGTTCGGCGGCACCAGCATCCTGGCCCAGTACAACGTCTATCGCCTGGCCCGGCAGACTGGCATCAAGGTGACCATGGACGGCCAGGGCGCCGACGAGATGCTGGGCGGCTATCCCGTCTACATCGCCGCCCGTGCCGCCTCCATCGCCAAGGCCGGTCGGCCGCTGGAGGCGCTTTCCTTCCTGCGCCGCGCCTGCGCGCGCTGCGGCTATCCCGCCCGGGCGGCCCTGCTGCGCGCTGGCCGCTGGCTGCTGCCGCAAGCCTTGCAGGAACCGGCGCGGCGGCTGGTGGGCGAAAGCCTGGTGCCCGGCTGGCTGAACGGCCGCTGGTTCGCCGAGCGCGGCGCCGTCGCCGACGAACGCCTGCCCCAACCGCACGGCGACGTGCTGCGCAGCGCGCTGCTCGATACCTTCGCCGAGCGGTCGCTGCCGGCGCTGCTGCGCTATGGCGATCGCAATTCCATGGCCCACTCGGTGGAAAGCCGCGTCCCCTTCCTGACGCCGCAACTGGCCGAGTTCGCGTTCGCACTGCCCGAACACTGCCTGATCGCAAAGGACGGCACATCGAAAGCGGTTTTCCGCGCAGCCATGCGCGGCATCGTCCCGGACGCAGTGCTGGAGCGCCGTGACAAGATCGGCTTTGCCACGCCTCAGCACGATTGGCTCAACGCCATGGCGCCTTGGGTGGAAAGCCTGCTGAACAGCGACACGGCCCACGCCATCCCGGCAGTGAATGCCACGGTCATTAACGCTACATGGAGCTCGGTACAAAAGGCAGGGCGGCCAATGCCCAACTATTTGTGGCGTTGGCTAAATATGGTTTGCTGGTGCCAGCAAAATGCCATTTGTTTCTGATATATCATGCACTTAACGGCCCATAGATTTGGGAAAATTTTTGGTGGCTACGCCGTGCGGTAATCAGCTAGATTACGGCACGATTCAACTGGATAACTTGATGCGCAGATCGTTGTCGTTCCTCGCGAAGCTCAGCTTCAGCTTGCTGCTGCTCGGAGCGGTCCTCGCCCGCATCGACTATCATAAGCTGCCCGCATACTTCGCCGACGTCAGCCCGGGCATGCTGCTGCTCACCTTGCTCTTAGCCATGCTGCAGGTTCCCGCGACCTCATTGCGTTGGCACCTGCTCCTGATCACGGTTGGCGTTCGTCTGCCTGTACGCACGACGTTGGAAGTCAACATCGTCAGCATCTTTGCCAATTCCGTCCTGGTAAACGTGGTTGGCGGAATCGTCACCCGTGTCGCCTTTCTTTTGGACCACGACGTGTCCGCCCACAACATCTTATCGACCACGTTGCTGGAGCGCATAGTCATCGCCATTGTGCTGGGGGGCATGACTTTCGCTGGCCTCTGGATGTCGGGCATCTATCCCCACGTGGATGCCCGCTTGTTGGTCCGCATGAGTGGCTTTGGGCTTTTCGGCCTGATGGCGATTACCGTCATCGCTTATTTGATGTCCAAGCAATTCCGCACGGCCATAGACAAGGCCAGCGCCGTACTGTTGCACACCTGCTCCGACCTGCGCGCCCTGATCGTCGATTGGAAGGGCCTGGCGGTTGCCTTCGTGCTCACGCTGATCAGCCAGATGATGCTGGTCGGAGTCGGCGTACTGGTCGGGTACATCATGCATGTGACCGTACCCTTGTGGCAGATGGCGATGATTCTGCCCGGTGTTGCGCTGATCAGCAGCCTGCCCATTGGTCTGGGTGGTGTGGGTCTGCGCGAGATCAGCATGGTGACCATCCTGGGGGTTCTAGGTGTTTCGACCGAACAATCCCTGGTTCTTTCCATCACCATCGGTGCGATCACCCTGGGCGGTTCGGCCCTCGCCTACGGCTTGGTATTGCTGACCCGCATCGTGGAACAGCGATGATGCCACCCTGTGGCACGGCATCAATTCAAGCCAGCTGGAAGAATTTTCGCATCGCCGTGATCGGCGCATTGCTGCTGGGATTGCAGTTGCAGATCGTCGTGCCGATCGGCTTGACCGGTATAAAACTCTCTCCCGCAGACTTGGTGGCGGGCCTGCTGGCCTGCCTCCTGGTTTGCCGCAAGATCGCCAGCCCACGCGAACCCGTGAGCGCGAGCCCATGGCTTGGCCCGGCCCTAATCGCGGCAACTTGCGCTCTGGTGTTTGGTACCGTCACCAGCTTCCAACGTCTTGGCTACGTCTCAAATTGGGCTATCGGTTCCAAACTGACGGGCTGGGTTGCCCTCCTGTGTTACCTCTGCGCCGGTCTATGGATCGGCAGCATTGCCGTGGAAAGCCGACGGCGCGCCATTGCCATCTTGCTGGCGACGACTTTGGGCACGGGCCTTATGTCGGTACTACTCTCCGTCGACCTGGCGCCGTTCCCGTTCATTCCGCATTCACTGGTACATTTTCCTGTCCACGGCTTTGTCGGCAACCGCAATGCCTTTGCATTCCTGCAGCTGATGGCCTTTGCCTTCCTGCTGGCCTTGGGTTGGTTTCCGCGCATCCTGCTGTCGGAACGTACGCGCGAGGCGCTATTGGGCTTGGCGGGCGTTATCGTCTTCTTCTCGGGATCACGTTCAGGAGTGTCGGCCTTTGCCGTCATGACAGTTGTGGCACTGGCCGTCGGGGCCCTCCGCCTACCAACGCTGCTCCGAGCCTGCATTTTTGCGTTATCCTGGTGGTTGGTGATCGAAATCCTGCGCATCGGCTGCATCTGGCTGGTGCGTTCTAGCGGTATGGCCGAGGTTCCGGCCATGGGGCCCTTCGGCACGGGCCTGCCACCATTTTTTGTTGAAAAGACGCCGATAGCACTGATCGACAGCACCGGCGGCTCATCCGACGGCGAGCGTTGGACAAGCGTCAAAGGTGCAATAACGATGTGGCTCGAGGCGCCGCTGCTGGGCGTAGGATTGGGATCGTTCGTCGAAACCTACACCACCCGCACCGGCCATCCACTGATCATCCACAATACGGCATTGTGGCTACTGACCGAGACCGGCTTGCTTGGACTGAGCGTGTTCCTCGCTCTCGGCTGGACTTTGGTCCGGCCATTATTCCCAGTACGCCGGGAAAACATCGACTTCGGAACCGTCGCCCGATTAGCGGCCCTGATGCTGGCCCTGGCCTTTGCCCTCATGGCGCAAGTGCATGAAATGATGTACCAGCGCGGGCTGTGGCTGGTGCTGGGTTTGGCTCTGGCTATTCCGCGGCAAAAGGACTCCGCCCCATGTGCGGACTAGCCGGCTTCCTCGGCAAGCCGACGACCGCCGCTCCGCTGACGGCACACGCCCAGGCCATGGCCGACGCCATCCTGCATCGCGGTCCCGATGCTGGCGACACCTGGGCCGATGCCGAGGCCGGGCTGGCTCTCGGCCATCGCCGCCTATCCATCCTCGACCTATCGCCAGCCGGTGCCCAGCCTATGGTCTCGGCCTGCGGCCGCTTCGTCATCGCCTATAACGGCGAGGTCTATAACCACGCCGAATTGATGCCCGCGCTGGCGGCGGCTGGGGTGACCCTGCGTGGCCATTCCGATACCGAGGTGCTGCTGGAATCCTTTGCCCGGTTCGGCGTCGAGACAATCCTGCCCCGTCTGGCAGGCATGTACGTCTTTGCCCTGTGGGACCGCCGCGACCGCCGTCTGGTGCTGGCCCGCGACCCGCTGGGCATCAAGCCGCTGTATTGGGGCCGGACCGGCGACGGCACCGTGCTGTTCGGCTCGGAACTCAAGGCGCTGCGCGCCCATCCCGCTTGGGATTTCCCCATCGATCCCCAGGCGGTGGCGGGCCTGCTGTCGTTCGGCTATGTCCCGGCACCGCTGTCGATCCATCGTGGCGTGCACAAGCTGCCGCCCGGCCACAGCCTGACCATCGAAGTCGGCGGCGAGCCGCGCCTGTCGTGTTTCTGGTCGCTGGGCCACGTCGCCGCCCACGGTCAGGCCGAGGCCGTCCACTGGAGCGATGCCGAGGCCGCCGACCGACTGGAGGCCCTGCTGCGGCAAGTCACCGGCGAGCATCTGCTGTCCGACGTGCCGGTCGGCGCCTTCCTGTCGGGCGGTATCGATTCATCCACCGTGGTCGCCATGATGAAGCAGGTGGCCAACGGTCCGGTGCGGACCTTCACCATCGGCTACGGCGAAAGCGGCTATGACGAATCCGCCCATGCCGCCGCCGTGGCCCGCCATCTTGGCACCGACCACACGGAATTGCGCGTCACCGCCGACGACGCCCTGGCGGTGATCCCCACCCTGGCCGACATGTACGACGAGCCCTTCGCCGATTCGTCGCAGATTCCCACCTTCCTGGTGTCGCAACTGGCCCGCCGCTACGTCACCGTGGCCCTGTCAGGCGACGGCGGTGATGAATTGTTCGCGGGCTATAACCGCCATGTCTGGATCGAACGGGTCCAGGGCGCCGCCGGGCGTCTGCCCGCCTGGGCGCGCCGCCTGGGCGCCGCCGCCATGACCGGCTTGTCCGCCGACGGCTGGGACCGGCTGGCCGGGGGATTGCCGGGCATGCCGCGTCTGCTGGGCAACAAGATGCACAAGCTGGCCGCCGCCCTGTCAGCCCGTGACGGCGGCGAAATCTACCGTTCGCTGGTCACCCTGTGGCCCGACGCCCATGCCCTGGTGCCCGGCGCGGCCCCCGCCGGACTGCCCGCCGTTCCTGACGGGCTGGGCACGGTCGAGCGGGTACAGTTTCTGGACGCCGCCACCTATCTGCCCGACGACATCCTGGTCAAGGTGGACCGCGCCAGCATGGCGGTCAGCCTGGAATCCCGCGTCCCGTTGCTGGACCGCCGCGTCGCCGAATTCGCCTGGACCCTGCCGCGCCGCCACCGCCTGCGCGACGGTCAGGGCAAGTGGCTGTTGCGGCAGGTGCTGTATCGCCATGTCCCGCGCGAACTGATGGAACGGCCCAAGATGGGCTTCGCCGTACCCATCGGCGGCTGGCTGAAGGGGCCGTTGCGGCCCTGGGCCGAGGATCTTCTGTCCGAAACCGCCTTCGCCCGCCATGGCCTGATCGATGCTGCCTTGGTGCGGCGGCGCTGGCACAACCATCTGGCCGGGCGCGGCGGCTGGGAACACCATTTGTGGGCGGTTCTGATGTTCCAAGCCTGGATCCGCCGTTGGGAGAACGCCCCATGAGCCGCGACAACCGCGACCGCCTGCTGCTGGCCATCGGCCTGTTGCTGATCAAGGGCGCCCTGCTGCTGGCCCTGGGGCCGATTCACACCCCCGATAGCGGCGGCTACGCCGCCTATGCCCAGGACATCCTGGCGGGCCGTCTGGGCGATGCCGGGTTGTACGCGACCACCGGCCCGACCACCCTGTTCCGGGTTATCGGTTTTCCCGCCGTGATCGCCGCCTTCATGACCATGGGCGGCCCCTATTGGGACTGGATGCTGGTAATAGTGCAGATGCTGCTGTCGGTGGCCGCCAGTTTGGGCCTGCATGTCATGGCCCGCCGCTTCGGCCTGAACCGGGGCTTGGCGGCATGTGCCGTGATCGCGGCGGCGGTATCGTTGCCGCTGGCGCTGGATCAGGCGGTACTGACCGACAGCCCATTCAGCACGCTGATACTGGCCTGCGTCCTGCTGCTGACCCTGCCGCTGCTGGCCGGACGTCCGGTGGGCGTCGCCGCCACCCTGGCCGCCGGTCTGCTGTTCGCCGCCGCCTTCCTGCTGCGCGAAGCGACCCTGTTCCTGTCGCTGGGCATTGTGCCGCTGGTAGCGCTGGCCGGACTGGGCGGCACCCGCCCCAGCTGGCGCGGCGCCCGGCACATGATGGTGGTCGGAATTGTCTTCATGACGCCGCTGCTGCTGGTGCAGCAGGGCTATCGCGAATGGAACCGCGCCCGTATCGGCATGCCGGTCATCACCACCGGCGCCCAGACCACCATGTTCCAGGCCCTGGCCGACGCCGCCGTCATCGACCCCGTGGTGCTGAAGGGCGACGACCTGGTGCACCGCACCGCCCGCGACATGTTGCAAGGCGACGATTTCTCACGGGTCCTGGCCATGCTGGACGTGCTGTTCCAACAGCACCGCATGACCGCCGTCGACCAGATGCAGGCCGGCTTCGCCGCCTATTTCCAGGCTTGGCGCGACCATCCCGGCATCATGGCACGCATGGTGCTGGGCCATCTGCGCTCCAATCAGGCGCAGTTGGCCCTGCGGCCGGTGGAATCCGTGCGCGAGCTGATCCTGTGGGCACGCCACGACGATGGGGGCTTCGCCCGTTGGCGCTCGGTGCGCGAGGGTCGTTGGTGGATGGCCCCGGTGGTGGCAATGGACGGATTGAGCAAGGCGGTGTCCATCATCGTCTTCGCCGCCTTCGTGCTGCTGACCCCGTGGCGCCTGCTGCGCGACCGCCTGACCCCGCTCCATACCGCCGCCGCCGGGCTATGGCTGCTATATTTCGCCCTGCTGGGCCTGTATGCCCTGGTTCACCTGGAAACCCGCTACGTGGCGGCGGTAGTGCCGCTGTCGGTGGTGGTCGGAATATTCAATCTGGATTGGGCCTGGCAATGGTGGAAGCTCCGTAGGCGCACCGCGGCGAATGGCCTATAGTGCGCCCAACCGTTCCTGTCACCGAGCAAGCATGTCCACGTCCATAGACATTTCCGTCATCATCCCCTTCTACAACGAAGAGGAAAACATCCGCCCGCTGTACGAACGCCTGATCCCGGTGCTGCGGTCCCTGGGCAAGGGCTTCGAGGTGATCTTCGTTGATGATGGCAGCAGCGACGCGACCGTCGCCCGCGCCCACGACATCGCCGCCGAGGACAAGGCGGTAAAGGTGGTCGAACTGCTGCGCAATTACGGCCAGACGGCGGCCATGATGGCGGGCATCGACTATGCCAAGGGCGCCGTCCTGGTGGCCATGGACGGCGACGGCCAGAACGACCCCAACGACATTCCCCGGCTGCTGGCCGAGCTGGACAAGGGTTTCGACGTGGTGTCGGGCTGGCGCAAGGACCGTCAGGACCATGCCAGCCGCACCCTGCCCAGCCGGGTCGCCAACCGCCTGATCTCGGCCATCTCGGGGGTGGCGCTGCACGATTACGGCTGCTCGCTGAAGGCCTATCGCCACGACGTCATCAAGCATGTGCGCCTGTACGGCGAGATGCACCGCTTCATCCCCATCTACACCAAATGGTTCGGCGGCAAGATCACCGAAATTCCGGTGAACCATTTCCCGCGCACCCGCGGCGTGTCCAAATACGGCTTCAACCGCATCGGCAAGGTGCTGCTGGACCTGATGGTAGTGCGGTTCCTGGACCGCTACGTCACCAAGCCGATCTATGTGTTCGGCGGCTTCGGCCTGCTCAGCCTGGGCGGCAGCGCCCTCAGCTTCCTGTGGATGCTGTGGCTGAAGCTGTTCGAGGGCACCTCGTTCATCCAGACGCCGTTGCCGGTGCTGGTGGCGGTGCTGGGCGCCACCGGCGTGTTGTCGGTGCTGATGGGCCTGTTAGCCGAATTGCTGGTCCGCACCTATTACGAAGCCCAGGACAAGCGAGTCTACATGGTCCGCACCCTGACCAATTTCGAGTAAACGGCATGTGCGGTCTGGCGGGATTCGTGGGGACGGGCGGGCGCGCCGATCTGGCGGCCATGAATGCCCGCATCGCCCATCGCGGCCCCGATGGCGAGGGGATGTACCAGGATGCCGATTATCCGGTGTTCCTGGGCCATCGCCGCCTGTCGATCATTGATCTCGAGGGCGGCGCCCAGCCCATGACCAGCGCCGATGGCGGCGTGGTGGTGATCTATAACGGCGAGATCTATAACCACCGCGAGCTGCGCCGCGAGCTGGAAGCGCGGGGCCACGTCTTCCAGACCGACCATTCCGACACTGAAGTGCTGGTCCATGGCTGGCAGGAATGGGGCACCGATCTGCCGGTGCGCCTGAACGGCATGTTCGCCTTTGCGCTGTGGGACCGTACCCGCCGCACGATCTTCCTGGCCCGCGACCGTTTCGGCGAAAAGCCTCTTTATTGGGCGCAGGTGGACGGGCTGTTCCTGTTCGCCTCGGAACTGGGCGCCCTGGCCGGGCATGGCGGCTTTACCCCCGAGGTGAACCCGCTGGCGCTGAAGAAGCTGCTGGCCCACGGCTTCATCCCGTCCCCCAACGCCTATTGGAAACATTGCCACAAGCTGCCGGGCGGCTCGTCGCTGTCGCTGTCGCTGGCCGACGGCTCGCTGCGGCAACAGGATTACTGGCGTTTCCAGATCGAGCCGGGTGCCGACATCCCCGAGGAGCGCGCCGTCGAGGAGGTCCGCGCCCTACTGATGCAGGCGGTGGACCGCCGCCTGATGAGCGACGTGCCGCTGGGCGTGTTCCTGAGCGGTGGCGTCGATTCCAGCGCTGTGGCCGCCTGCGCCGCCAAGCTGCGCGGCGGGACGTCCATCGACACCTTCGCCATCGGCTTCAGCGAACCCAGCTTCGACGAATCCGCCTTCGCCGCCCGCATGGCCGAGCATGCCGGAACCCGCCATCACCTGGACGTTCTGACCATGGCCGGGGCGCGCGACCTGATCCCCGAGGTGCTGGGCCGCCTGGACGAGCCCATGGGCGATCCGTCCATCCTGCCCACGTATCTGCTGTGCCGCTTCGCCCGGCAAAAGGTCAAGGTGGCGTTGTCGGGCGATGCGGGCGACGAATTGTTCGCGGGCTACGACACCTTCGCCGCGCTGAAGACCGCCGGTTTCTACAATGCCCTGGTGCCGCGCCCGATCCATCGCGGCATGCGGCGGCTGGTGGAATTGCTGCCCAAATCCAGCCGCAACATGAGCCTGGATTTCAAGCTGCGCCGCGCCCTGGCCGGAATCGGCCATGGTCCGGAATTGTGGAACCCGCTGTGGCTGGCGCCGTTGGCCCCCGATGCCATGGCCGATCTGTTTCACGAGAAGGTCCACGTCGAGGATCTGTATTCCGAGGCACTCGCGGTGTGGCACGGCTCGGCCTCGGATTCGGTGGTCGACCGCTCGCTGGAATTCTATACCCGCCTGTACCTTCAAGACGACATCCTGACCAAGGTGGACCGCGCCGCCATGATGAACGGGCTCGAGGCACGGTCGGTGTTTCTGGACAACGACCTGGTGGAGTATGTCCGCCGCCTGCCGCACCACCTGAAATACAAGGGCGGTGTGCGCAAATACGTGCTGAAGAAGGCCGTGGCCGGGCTGGTGCCCGACGACCTGATCCACCGCAAGAAAAAAGGCTTCGGCATCCCGTTGCTGGATTGGCTGCGCAAGATGGACTATCCCGGCGACGCCATCGGCGGAATCCGCGCCGGAGTGGCGCGGCGCTGGCACGAACAGCACCGGGCGGGCAAGGCCGACCATCGGTCGTTCCTGTGGTGCTGGACCGTGCTGCACCATCATGGTGCCGGTTCACTGAACGCTTGACAAAGCGGGGGCGCGCCCCTGAGGGTGCGCCATTCCGCAAGAGGAAAAGGAATTCGAGGGGATGAGCAAGCTGCCGCGTGTCGCCGTCGTCGGTCTGGGCTATGTGGGTCTGCCGCTGGCCGTTGCCTTGGCGCGCCATTTTCCCACCCTGGGCTTCGACATCGATCAGAAGCGCATCGGCGAGCTGAAGCGGGGCCACGACCGCACCCTGGAGGTGGAGGATTCAGTCCTGCGCGGCAGCACGCTGGCGCTGTCGGCGACACTTGACGACATGCGCGGCTACGACGTCTACATCGTCACCGTCCCGACCCCGGTGGACCGCTGGAACCAGCCTGACCTGACCCCGGTGCGCGCCGCCTGCAAGAGCGTCGGCGGCATCATCGGCAAGGGCGCCACCATCGTCTTCGAAAGCACCGTCTATCCCGGCGTCACCGAGGATATCTGCGGCCCGCTGCTGGAAGAAGTGTCGGGCCTGAAATGCGGCAGCGACTTCTTCCTGGGCTACAGCCCGGAACGCATCAATCCCGGCGACCGCGAGCACACCGTGGATCGCATCACCAAGGTGATCGCTGGCCAGAACGCGGAAATCACCGAGCTGCTGGCCCAGGTCTATGGCGTGGTCACCACCGGCGGCGTGTTCCGCGCCGCCTCCATCAAGGTGGCCGAAGCGGCCAAGGTGATCGAGAACGCCCAACGCGACATCAACATCGCGTTCATCAACGAAATCACCATGATCTTCCAGCGCCTGGGCATCTCGGTCTACGACGTGCTGGAGGCGGCGGGCACCAAGTGGAACTTCCTGAAGTTCAGCCCCGGCCTGGTGGGCGGCCACTGCATCGGCGTCGATCCGTTCTATCTGGCGGAATGCGCCAAGATGCACGGCCATCACCCGGAAATCATCCTGGCCGGGCGCCGCATCAATGACGGCATGGGCCCCTATGTGGCCGACCGCGTCTGCGAGCTACTGGGCACCGGCATCAAGGGCCGCATCCTGATCCTCGGCCTGACCTTCAAGGAAAACGTGCCCGACCTGCGCAACACCAAGGTCACCGACATCGTCGAGAAGCTGCAAGCACGCGGCCACGCGGTCGAGGTGCACGATCCCATGGCCGATGCCGAGGAAGCGAAAGAGCATTACGGCATCACCCTGCGCACCACCCTGGACGGCGCCTTGGGTTATGACGCCATCATCGGCGCCGTGCCCCACGATTCCTACAAGGCGTTTACCCCCAACACTTTCAGCGCCTTGCTGAAGGAAGGCGGGCTGGTGGCCGACATCAAGGGCCTGTGGCGCAATGCCGAACTGCCCGCAGGCATCCGGCGCTGGGGATTGTAAGGGACGTGGCCGACACCGGCGGAGCGTCATGAGCCCCCGCCTGTCGCGGCTGTCCTGTGTGGACGGCCCCTGCGCTGCGAGGAGATTTTTGCGTGCTCAGCCGCGTCAGCCTGCCTTGTCCTTCCTCTCGGCGATGCCGTATTCGGCGAAATGCGCCCGCAAGGCGTTGGCAAGCATGGTGCGCTGGGTCACCAGCAATCGGCGGGTGCGGTGGAGCATCAGCACCGCCTGCGCCTCCTCGCTCTTGACCGGTACGAACTGCATGTGTGGTCACGTCACCGCCTCGGCGATTGCCGCAGCATCGGCCGCGTCGTTCTTGCGTCCGCGCTTCACGTAAGGCTTGATCTGCGAGGGCGCGCCCAAAGGCGAAATTCCGAAGAGGTCTTGGCTTCCGATATTTTGAGACGACCGCTCATGGTCCCCCCCAGGATCAGGTGGAGCCAGTGAATCACAATGCGCCGATCAGGGGAATCCCAGACGAGTCACTTCGGGCGTCGAGCGGTATCATAGGGTGGCGAACCCAACAGCGAGTCGGCGACGACCTCGTCCGCGTCTTGTGCCAGACGGCGGAAAGCAAGCGGATGAAATCTCAGATTGGTGAACGAGCGCTTGGACAGGTAGTACTTTGCAGCGCAGGAACAATGGTTGCGGCCTCGGTGTTGACGGCCAAGTGGACAACCTAGAGCACTTTCCGCTCGTCCGGAATCGGTTGAGGATTCCCATGGGGCGTGAAATCTGATTCAAGATACAGGCTGGAGACGGAGGCCAGCCTGTATGCCGAAACCTCTTTCCCAGGACCTACGCGAGCGGTTGATTGCGGGCTGTCGAGGGCGGCCAATCTCGGCGATCCGCCGCAAGTCGATTTGGTGTGGCAGCTTCTACGTCTATCAAGTGGCTGGACCAGTGGCAGCGCGAAGGCCGCGTGTCAGCGAAGCCCGTCGGGGGTGACCGGCACTCGCACCGGATGGAAGCCTACGCCACGGAAATCCTAGCATTGGTCGCCAAGACGCCGGACATCACGTTGGCGGAAATCGCGGCCTATCTTGAGGCGGAGTTCGGCGTTCAGGCTGCCCAGAGCACGGTCTGGCGCCTGCTGGACCGCCATGGCATGCCCACGATCCAGCGGCGCTTCCCCAGCCTGTGCCATCGGCTGGCCACGGCGCCCGGCATGGCGTTGCTTGCCCGCCTGACCCGAAATCCAAAAAAAAAGACCACCCATGCCTGAGGCAAAAACAGTCCGCGGCGCTGTTTTTCTCTCCATCCGCGGTCACCGCGCACAACGTGGCGCTGATCACCGTGGGAATCCTGCTGTTCGCCCTGCTGTCGTCGGCGGTGTACATCCTGAACGACATCTGCGACCGCCATGGCGACGCGTTGCACCCCACAAAACGCCTGCGGCCTTTGCCGGAGCGATGACACTGTCACCGCGCTTCACCTTGCTGCTGCTGGTCTATCTCGGCATCAATCTGGCGTACTCGCTGAAATTGCGCAGCGTTCCCATCCTGGATCTGCTGGTCATCTCGACAGGTTTCGTCATCCGCATCAAAGCCAGCTGCGAGCTGGCCAAGGTGGTGCCCAGCGTGTTGATCATCGTCTGCACCGGCCTGTTGTCGCTGTTCCTGGCCGTGGCGAAACGGCGTGACGATCTGGTGACCGGATCAGGACAACAGCCATCGCCGCAGCCTGACCGGCTACACCCTGCCGTTCCTCGACACCTGCCTGACCCTCAGCGCCGGTTCGCTGATCGTGTCCTGGGCCATCTATACGGCCGATCAGAAGGTGATGACCCATCTGGGCAGCGACGACCTGTACCTGACCATTCCGTTCGTGGCGGCGGCAGTGCTGTGCTATCTGCAGATCACCCTGGTGGAACATCGCTCGGGCTCACCCACTGAGGTGGCCCTGTCAGACCGCTTCGTGATCGCCTGTATCCTGGGCTGGGTGGTCACCTTGGGATTACGGATCTATGGCTGACGCGATCCCGCCCGATTGCTAGCGCGACCGGAAAAGAACGGGTAGCATGCGCCCCCGAAGGGAAAGTTGGGAACAGTCATGGACAGCACTGGAAAAACCGCCCTGATTACCGGCATCACCGGCCAGGATGGAGCACTGCTGGCGGAATTTCTGCTGGCAAAGGGGTATATAGTCCACGGCATCAAGCGCCGTTCATCGTCCCTGAACACCGAGCGCGTCGATCATCTGTACCGTGACCCGCACGACGACGGAGTCCGTTTCTTCATGCATTACGGCGACATGACGGATGCCACCAACCTGATCCGCATCGTCCAGGAAACTCAGCCCGACGAAATCTACAATCTGGCGGCGCAGAGCCATGTCCAGGTCAGTTTCGAGACCCCGGAATACACCGGCAATGCCGACGCCCTGGGCACTCTGCGTCTGCTGGAGGCCATCCGCATTCTCGGACTGAACGGGAAGACGCGTTTCTATCAGGCCTCGACCTCCGAACTGTACGGCAAAGTCCAGGCGGTTCCCCAGGACGAGACCACGCCGTTCTATCCCCGGTCCCCCTATGCGGCGGCCAAGCTGTACGCCTATTGGATCACCGTGAATTACCGCGAGGCCTATGACCTGCATGCCTCGAACGGCATTCTTTTCAATCATGAAAGCCCGATCCGCGGCGAAACCTTCGTTACCCGCAAGATCACCCGCGCCGTCGCCGCCATCCATCATGGCCGCCAAGACCGGTTGTGGCTGGGCAACCTGGACGCCAAGCGCGACTGGGGTCATGCCCGCGACTATGTCCGCGGCATGTGGCTGATGTTGCAGCAGGACAAGCCCGACGATTACGTGCTGGCCACCGGCGAAACCCACAGTGTGCGTGAATTCGTCGAGCGTGCCTTCGGCGAGATCGGCATCACCCTGGACTGGCGGGGCAGCGGCGTCGAGGAAAAGGGCGTCAACCGCGCCAACGGCGATGTCTTGGTGGAAGTCGATCCGCGCTATTTCCGCCCGACGGAAGTGGATTTGCTGATCGGCAATCCGGCCAAGGCGGAACGCTGCCTGGGCTGGAAACACACCACCGGCTTCCCCGAGCTGGTGCGAGAGATGGTCGCCGCCGATCTGGCCGCGCTGGAACGCAGCCATGACTGACATCATCTATCCGCTGACCGGGCGCCGCATCTGGGTGGCGGGCCATCGCGGCATGGTTGGTTCGGCGGTGGTGCGCCGCCTCGGGCACGAGAATTGCGACATCCTGACCACCGACCGCAACGACCTGGACCTGCGCCGTCAGGCCGAGGTTGAGGAGTGGCTGGCCGCGGCACGCCCGGATACCATCGTCCTGGCCGCCGCCACGGTAGGTGGCATCCATGCCAATTCCACCCGGCCCGCGGAATTCATCCACGACAATCTGTCCATCCAGACCAATATCATTCATGGCGCTTGGCGCACCGGCGTGTCCAAGCTGCTATTCCTAGGCTCGTCATGCATCTACCCCCGGCTGGCGCCGCAGCCCATCCCCGAGGAAGCGCTGCTGACCGGCTCACTGGAACCCACCAACGAGGCCTATGCGGTGGCCAAGATCGCTGGCATTACCATGTGCCAAGCTTACCGCCGTCAATACGGCTGCGATTTCATCTCGGCCATGCCCACCAACCTGTACGGCATGGGTGATCGCTATGACGTTATGCAAGGCCATGTGATCGCCGCGCTGATCATGAAATTCCACCAAGCCCGGACCGAAAACCGCCCGCATGTGGATATCTGGGGCAGCGGCAAGCCGACCCGCGAATTCCTGTTCTCCGAAGATCTGGCCGACGCCCTGGTGTTCCTGCTGACTCGCTATTCCGATATTCCGCACGTCAATGTCGGCACCGGCATCGAAACCAGCATCGCCGAGCTAGCCGCCACCATCGCCCGCGTCGTGGATTACCGGGGCGGCCTGGTCTTTGACGCTGGCAAACCCGACGGCACCCCGCGCAAGGTCATGGATGTGGGCCACATGACCGCCATGGGCTGGCAAGCCCCGACGGCGCTCGAGGACGGCTTGCGTCAGGCCTATGCCTGGTATCGGGACAACATCGCCTGACCGGCGTCCCGCATTCCGCCTTGTCGCCTTTTCGACACCATGCTACCCCTGCAGTTGCTCAACATTCATCGAATGATCCCCGTCATGAACGCACCCGCCGCTTCGCCTCTGACGCTTTCCTCCAGACGCAAAATCGGCATCCGCGATCACGGCGACCGCTTCGCCCGCGAACGCAGCCGGTGGATCGAGCGCAACGCGTTCTTCCATACGTCCGACATCGCTTATTTGCGGTTCCTGGTGCCGCCGGGCAAGCGGGTGCTGGACCTGGGATGCGGCACCGGCGAGGTTCTTGCCGCGCTTGAGCCGTCGCATGGCGTCGGCATCGATCTGTCGCCGGAAATGGTCGTGGTGGCCCAGGCCGAGTATCCGGACCTGGAATTCCATGTGGGCGACATGGAAGATACCGCCGCCCTGGAAAACGTGGCCGGACCGTTCGATTTCATCGTGGTACGCGACACCGTCGGCGACCTTGAGGACGTGGAGACCACCTTCTCCCTGCTGCACCGGCTGTGCGGCCCGGAAACCCGGCTGATCATCAGCTATCACTCGCCCTTGTGGGCGCCGGTACTCAAGCTGGGCGAGAAGATCGGGCGCCGCATGCCGGAAACACCAAAGAACTGGCTGTGGCCGGGCGACATCGACGCCCTGCTGGCACTGGCCGATTTCGAGGTGGTGCGCAGCGAACGGCGCATGCTGATGCCGCTGGGCCTGCTGGGCCTGGGCCGCGTCATCAACCGCTGGCTGGCGCCCATGCCCATGCTGCGCGTCGGCTGCCTGCGCCATTTCATGGTGGCACGGTCCCGGCGACAGCCCGCCCCGGATTACCGCTCGGCCACCGTGGTCATCCCCGCCCGCAACGAACGCGGCAACATTGAACCGGCCATCCAGCGCATGCCCAGGTTCTGCGACGACATCGAAGTCATTTTCGTCGAGGGCCACAGCAAGGACGGTACCCTGGACGAGATGAAACGGGTCCAGGCCGCCTATCCCGACTGGGACATCAAGGTCATGGTCCAAGACGGCAAGGGCAAGGCCGATGCGGTGTGGAAGGGCTTCGACGCGGCGCGCGGCGACGTGCTGATGATCCTGGACGCCGATCTGACCATGCCGCCCGAGCAGCTGCCTAAATTCTGGCAGGCCATCGCCTCGGGGCGCGGCGAGTACATCAACGGCTCGCGCCTAGTCTATCCCATGGAAGACGGCGCCATGCGGGCGCTGAACTACATCGCCAACCACATTTTCTCGCTGCTGTTCACCTGGCTGCTGGGCCAGCGCTACACGGACACCCTGTGCGGCACCAAAGTTCTGTCGCGCCGTCATTATCAGGTGCTGAAGGAGAACCGGAACTATTTCGGTGATTTCGACCCGTTCGGCGATTTCGACCTGATCTTCGGCGCCACCAAGCAGAACCTGAAAGTGGTGGAGATCCCCATCCGCTATTCCAACCGCAGTTACGGCGAAACGCAGATCTCGCGCTTCCGCCACGGCTTACTGCTGCTGCGCATGGTGGTATTCGCCTACCGCAAGCTGAAGGGATTGTGATGGCTGGCGATAGCGACTTGAGTGAATACCGTACCATATGGTCGGAAAAGCTGGCATTACGCGCTATCTACCATGATCTCTATCGCCGTCTTCAAAAGGCCTGCCGTCCGGGGCGCACTCTGGAAGTGGGCGGTGGCAGCGGCAATCTGAAAAGCTATCTGGGCGATGTCGTCTCAAGCGACATACAATCTGCCCCCTGGCTTGACGTGGTCGCCGACGCCGGATGTCTTCCGTTCACCGGGGGCAGCTTCGACAATGTGGTCTTTGTTGATGTGCTTCATCACCTGCCTAATCCCCGGCGTTTCCTGGCCGAAGCCGCCCGCGTGCTGAAGCCCGGCGGACGTATAGTGATGATCGAGCCTGCCATCACCCCCATCAGCAGCCTGTTCTACCGCTTATTCCATCATGAGCCGGTGGTGATGGGAATCGATCCGCTGAGCCGCGAAGCCCTGAACGACCCCGCCGATCCGTGGGCCGCCAATCAGGCGATCCCTACCCTGTTGATGCGCGATCCGCAGCGTCTTGAGGCCGAGCTTCCCTTCTTCCAGCTGGTTCACCACGAACATCTGAGCCTGTTCACCTATCCACTGTCCGGCGGCTTCAAACGTTGGTCATTGATCCCCGCATCCTGGGTCCCGGCATTGCTGGTGGTGGAGCGGAGTCTCATGGCTGGTCTTGGCCGTTTCATGGCCTTCCGCCTGTTGGCGATCCTCGAACGCCGACCGGAATGGGAAACGTCATGAATGCCGCCGTTCTGGTTGCCTTTTCCCTAGCACTGCAAGCCGCCACCCTGCTGCTGAGCCCGATGGTCAGCCCCATCTATGACCTGTTGCTGGTTCCATTGGCCGTCGCCATCGGTCTGGCCGGATTGACACGACAGGACCGGAACGCTCCCTGGCTGGTCTTCACCCTGGCGGTGCTGATCCTGGCGCAGTTCGGCCGATGGCATGGCGGTGATTCCGAATTCATGATCCTGGCAGGCCGCATTCCAAATGGAGACGCCAAGGATTACATGGCCGAAGCCATTGCGTTGCTGAACGGCCATCCGCTGACCCCGGTCACCGCCAAACGGCCACTTTTCGTTCTGGCCCTGACCGCGCTGCTGCGCCTCACCGGTCAGAATTTGGCCATGGTTATGGCGATTCTGACCCTGTGCAACGGGCTGGCGTTAAGTGCGCTGATCACGGTGGTGCGGCGCCTGCACGGCGGCTGGGCGGCGGCTGCCGTGTTTCTGCTGTGCTATTTCTACTACCGGCGCTTCATCGGCATTCCGCTGACCGAACATGTGGGGTTCGCCCTGGGCTGCCTGGGGACAGCGCTGCTGTTGCGGGCGGCGATCGGCCGCTCCCTGACCCTGGCCTGGGCGGGCACCTTGCTGATGGCCCTGGCCCTGACCGCCCGCGCCGGAGCCATGGTGCTGATGGCGGTGTTGCCGTTGTGGACCTGCTGGCTGATGGCGCCGCGCGGCCGTCGCGCCATGGTGATCGCCATCCTGGGCGGCAGCGTGGCCGTGGCGCTGCCGCTGCTCCTCAATCGCTGGCTGTCCGAGGCCTATGGCCAAGCCAGCGTCGGCTTCAATAATTTCTCCTACACCCTATACGGTGTTTTGCATGGCGGCACCTGGACCCAGGCTTTCACGGACCACCCGGAACTACGGGGTCTGAGTGAATACGACCGCACCAACATCATCATGGCCATGGCTATGGACACGCTGCGGAGCGAGCCGTGGCGGCTGATTTCCGGAACTGTCCGAGCCTGGGCCAATGCCCTGACGCCGCATAAAGGGCTGTTTTCGTTCATCTACACCTATCCCGACGCCTTCAACGAGCTGGTGAACGATTATCTGGCCCGTGGCATTCGGCCAGCCCTGGCCAGCATCCCCGACCGTCTGGGCGATTATCATTGGCTGAACATGGTGCTGGATTTGCTGTGGCAGGGGATCGGCTGGATCGGCCTGATCACCGGCATCGCGGCGGCTTGGCGCATGCGGCGGCCACAGGGTGTGCTGTTGCTGGGCAGCATGGCTGCGCTGGCGTTGTCCCTACCGTTCGCGCCGCCATGGGATGCGGATTTCATGCGGGTCTATGGCGCCACCATACCCTTGTTGGCGGTGCTGGTTGGCCTGGGCGCCGCGCGGATGGCGCGGGTGCCCGAAGGCCAGTGGCCTGGCGGCGGCCGCGTCTTATGGCAACCGGCCCTGGCGGTGGCGGCACTGTCGGCGGCGGCATTGCCATGGGCGCACCATTCGCTGGCCTTGCCAGCGCCCGGCTTTTCCTGTCCTGGCGGCGGTACGCCTGTCACCTATCGGGCCGTCGGCGGCACCTGGGCCGGTTCTGCGGCGGAAACCGGGGGTATATCCACCCTCGACCCGGCACGCATGCAGGCCAGCTTGCACACCTTGGGCCTGATCGGATCGCCGTGGGAAAATCCGCTGCGGCAAGCGGCGGGCAGCACCATCGGTGTTATCTACGATGGGGAACAGAAAACCACCCTGATCGTGCAGACCGATGACGGCATGAAGGCGGTGGCGAAACAATCCGGCTGCCTGTACGCCGCTGACGGACAGCTGCCCCGGCTCAGCGCGCCGCCAGAATGATCCCGGCCGCCTGGGCCAGATCGTCCACCACGTATTCGGCCTTGGTTCCATCCACATGCTTGGCGCCGTGCCCAGTGCGCACCAGGAAAGTGGTGGCACCCACCGCGTGCCCCAATTCCACGTCCACTTCCTTGTCACCGATCATGAAGGCCTGCGCCGGATCGAAGCCATGTTCGGCCACCGCCTGATCGACCATGCCGGGCAGCGGCTTGCGGCAGGTGCAATCGTCGTCGGGGCCGTGTGGACAAATATAGATGCCGTCCACCGTCACGCCCTCGGCGGCCAATAGGGCACGCAGGCGGTCATGAATCTGCTCCAGCCGAGCCAGATCGAAATACCCGCGCGCCACGCCAGACTGGTTGGTAATGACCGCCAAACCAAACCCGGCATCCTGCAAACGCTTCAACGCCGGGCCAATGCCGGGGTACAATTCCAGTTGGTCGGGATCGGACAGGTAATGCTTTTCGACGTTGATGGTGCCGTCGCGGTCGATCAGGACGAAACGCTTACTCATGCCTTCACCACACGGGCGGCGAAAAAGGCGTCCATGCCGCCCTGGTCAGCCAGATGGCAGGGCAGGGTGCGCAGATCACCGTCGGGAGAGATCAGTTCGGCCAGCCCGCCCAGTTCTTCCGGGGTGATGGGCAGGCGGCGCAGGGTGGCATCGGCGGCCAGCAGGCGTTCGATCTGTGCGGCGCCTTCCTGCGGCTCCAGCGAGCAGACGCAATAGACCAGGGTGCCGCCGGGCTTCAGCATGTCCAGCGAGGCACGCAGCAGCGCCGCCTGCTGGTCGGCCAAAGCGGCGACGTCGCCCGGCCCCTTGAGGCGCAGGCCGTCGGGATGGCGGCGCAGGGTGCCGGTGGCGGTGCACGGCGCGTCCAACAGCACGGCATCGAACAAGTCGGCCGGGCGCCAGGCGGCGGCATCGGCCTCGACGATCTCGGACGTCAGCTTCAGCCGCTCCAGATTTTGCTGGAAGCGCACCAGCCGCTTGGCCGAGCGGTCCACGGCGGTGACAATGGCCCCGGCCACCGCCAATTGTAGCGCCTTGCCACCCGGCGCGGCGCACAGATCGGCCACCCGCTTGCCCTTGACGTCGCCCAGCAGGCGGGCGGGCAGGGCGGCGCCCACGTCCTGTACCCACCAATTGCCACCGGCGAAGCCGGGCAGGGTGGTGATGTCGCCGCCCGCCTTGCGGCGCAGGCTGCCGGTGGGCAGAAGCTCCGCCTCCAGCCGCTCGGCCCATTGCGCGGCGTCGCCAGCGACGGTGATATCCACCACCGGCGCCTCGGCCAGATGGGCGGTGGCGATGGCGCGGGCCATGTCCTCGCCATAGGCGGCGACCCAGCCCTGCCACATCCAATCGGGCGTGTTCAGACGCCCGGCATCCTGGGCCGCCACCCAATCGCGGCCTTCACGGTCCAGACGGCGCAGCACGGCATTGATCAGGCCCGAAAACCCGGCCAGCTGAGTGCCCTTGACCAGATCCACCGAGGTGGCGATGGCGGCGTGCGGCGGCGTGTTCAGGAACAGCAATTGTGCGGCGCCCAGGCGCAGCACGTCGCGGGCGCGCCGCGCCTTGTTGGGCAGACCCTTGTCCAGGCAGCGGCCGATGACGTCGTCCAATTGGCCCAGGCGGCGCAGCACGGTCGCCACCAGCAGGCGGGCGAAGGCGCGGTCGCGGTCTTCCAGACGGGACAGGGTGGGCGAGGCATCCAGCGCCTCGTCCAGCAGACGTTTGTCCACCAGAACGGCGGCGAGGAGGTCGAGGGCGGTGGTGCGCGGATCGGGGCGCGGGGTGCGAGAGCGGCTCATCCGCTCCGTTTACTCCATCGCGCGCCGATTATCCATCAACTCCACGGGCCTTTGCGCGGCGCGCCGCCCCACGGGCCGGAAGAAGCCGGGGGAGACGGCGGCTGTTGCGCCCGAGCGCCCCAGGTCATGCCCATCTCGGCGGCCATGGACCGCAAGGCGGCGACGCGGTTGTTCATGGCGGGGTGGGTGCTGAACAGGTTGTCCATGGACCCGCCATGCAGCGGATTGACGATGAACAGATGGGCGGTAGCGGCGTTGCGCTCGGCCGCCGGGTTGGGGATGGCGTGCGCCGCCTGCTCCAGCCGCTCCAGCGCATTGGCCAGCCACAGCGGATTGCCGCAGATGCGTGCGCCCTCGGCGTCGGCGGCGTATTCGCGGGTGCGCGAGATGGCCATCTGCACCAGACCGGCGGCCATGGGCGCCAGGACCATCATCAGCAGACCGCCGACCATGCCCAGGCCGCCGCTACCCTCGCCTTCCTCGTCGCGGTGGCCGCCGAACAGCGAGGAAAAGGCAAACATGTTGGCCAGCATGCCGATGGCGCCCGCGATGGAGGCGGTCACCGTCATGATCAGGGTGTCGCGGTTCTTCACATGGGCCAGCTCGTGCGCCATCACGCCCTCGATTTCCTCGGGGCTGAGGCGGTCGAGCAGGCCGGTGGTGGCGGCGACCGAGGCGTGTTCCGGGTCGCGGCCGGTGGCGAAGGCGTTGGGCTGGTCGGAATTGATGATGAAGACCTTGGGCATGGGCATGCCCGCGCGGGCGACCAGACGCTCGACGATGGCCACCAGGCCCGGCGCCGAGTGGCGGTCCACCTGCACGGCGCCGTACATGCCCAGCACCATCTTGTCGGAATTCCAATAGGCGAAGGCGTTCATGCCCAGCGCCATCAGGAAGGCGATCATCATGCCGCCCTTGCCGCCGATCATGGCGCCGAGCGCCATGAACAGGGCGGTGAGAGCGGCGAGAAGAATGGCGGTCTTGGCGGTGCTCATGATCGAAAACCGTTCAGCGGAAAAAGGGACACAGCAATTGAATAGGTGCGTCCCGACGGTTCCGCAAGGTCACAGCCCGGCGATGCGTTCGAACTCGGCCGCCGCCTGATCCCAGCGCCAGGAGCGTTGCAGGCTCAGGCAGTCGCGGTGCATGCGCAGCCACAGATCGTCGTCGGACAGCACCGCGACCGCCTTGTCGGCGAAGGCATCCTGACCGCTGACCGCCCAGCCGGTGCGGTCCGCGACCACCCGTTCCTTCATGCAGGCGATGTCTTCCAGCACGCAGGGCAGTCCCATGGCCTGGGCCTCGGCCACCGCCGAGCAGAAGGTCTCGCCGATATCACCGCGATAGAGCAGGGCGCGCGCGCTTTCCAGCTCGCCCACCAGCTGCGCCTTGGGCACCGGCCCGCGCAGGATCACGCCCTTGCCGGACAGGGCGGCGGCGCGTTCCAGCACCGGCCCCATCTTGCCCGCCTTGGCCTGACCGGCGGCGCCGTAGGTGGCGATACCGGCGAAGACGTGCAGTTCGGCCTTGGGCACCTTGGGGTAGATACGGCTTTCCCACACGTCCAGCAGCCAGTCCAGCGAGCGCATGGGATTCGAGGTGAACACCGCCTTGGGCGGCGGCGCCTGCATCCGCTCGGCGGCATGGCAGAACAGATCGGTCAGGCCGTACAGCACGGTTTCCCGTCCCCCGGCGAAGGCCCAGGCCGGATAGGTTCCGGCATGGCTGGCGCCCGAGAACACGATGGTCGGACGGCGCCACGCCAGCTTCCACTGATAACGCCACTTGAGCAGATAGCCCGCCGGATTGTGAATCCAGAAGATCATGCGCTTGGCGCCGCGGCAGTGCTTCAACAGCTTGTCGCCGCGATTGGCGATGTACAGGTCGGCGATGTCGGGCACGCCCTGGGACAACGGCCGCCAGGTGACGCCACGGTGCACCACCTCGGCCTCGCACTTGTTGCACACCAGCACGTCATGGCCGCGCGCCGCCAGGGCGTTGGCCATCTCGATGAAGCTGGTCTCGGCGCCGCCCAGCGGGCGTTCCTCCAGCGTGCGGCCATCGAAGGTGATGCCGTCGTCGGTCATGACGATGCGGGCCATGAAGCTTCTCCTTGATGATCGGGCTGCCGCCCGAACCTGCCTGGGGCCATGCCCCAGACCCCCTTTACTTTTTCGAGATAAAAACAGGAGAGGTTTGGAGGCGCAGCCTCCAAGCGGGGCCGGGGCGGCAGCCCCGCTGTCCTATTCCTTCTCGTACTTGGCCTTGAAATGCGACAGCAACGGATAGAGCCCGGCGCACACGGCGATGATGAAGCCGTGACCGCCCTCGCGCCAGCCGCCGCGCCGCACGTAACATTTGAAGAAACGCGAGAACAGGCGCCGCACGTTGGCCGCCGTCGATCCCCAGGTCTGGCCCTTGTCGCGCAAATCGCGCGCCTTGGCGGTGGAATAGGAATCCAGCCGCCGGATCATGTCCGAGATGTTGCGGTCCACGTAATGGTTCAGCCGGTTCTTGAGCATTGGACCCTTGCGGCCGGTCCATGTCAGGCTGGGATGGACGCGGTCGCGGCCCCACACCTTGGCGCCTTTCCTGAACAGGCCGGGATAGGCGGCCTTGCCGTAGCTGGCGCCCCAGCCGTGACGGACCAGCCGGTCACCGATGTAATTGTCCACCAGGATCTCGTGCCAGTCGAAATTTGTGACTTGGATCACATCACGAATTTCGGCGGCCAAAGCGGGCGGCACATGTTCGTCGGCATCCACCTCCAGCACCCATTCGCCCGCGCAGGCCTGGATGCCGGTGTTGCGGCGGTCGCCCTCGATGTCCCAACTGCCTTCGATCACACGGGCGCCGAAACGCGCTGCTATGATCGGGGTCATATCGGTGCATTTGTCGCACACCACCACGATCTCGTCGGCGAAGGCCAGTTTCTCCAGGCAATCGGCCAGACGGACTTCCTCGTTATGGGCGACCACCAGGGCCGAAAGCTTGGTCATGGCGCCTTCTCCAGCACGCCGACGATGGTCGCTTCCCAGAAATCGGGATGATAGGTCAGGCAGGCCGACAACAGCCTGTGCAGGCCCTTTTCCACCAGCTTGCGCAGCGCGCCGCCATGGGTGGCGCCGCCCAGCGCGGTGACGAAGCGGAAATCGGTGGCGACGGCCAGCTCGCGCAGGCGGTTGGCGGTGATGGGGGTGATGTGGTCGAAGGTGTCGAACTGCATCTTCAGCCCCCAGGGCGAGGCACAATTGGGACTGCGCAGCACCACCCGCCCGCCCGGCTTGAGCACGCGGCGGATGGCGCCCATCAGGTCGCGCAACTGGGCCGGGGTCAGATGCTCGGCCACGTCGAACAGGGCGACGCGGTCATAGCGGTTGTCCGGGCATCCGGCCAGAAAACTGGCGCCATCGGTCAGATGGATGGCGAAACCGTCCAGATCGTCCAGCACCGGCGCCAGACCGGCATCGGAATCCAGGCCGGTGACGTCGGTGAAGCCGCGCTTTTTCAGATAGCGCAGGAAAATGCCGGTACCGCAGCCGATTTCCAGCACGCTCATGGACGGATCGGCGGCGGCGGGCACCAGGAATTCGCGGTCGAACTGGCGCAGATGCTTGGCCTTGGCCTGGGGCCGCAGGGTGCGGGCGGTGCCATAGACGTCGATGGCCTTTTCCATGCGTTACCCCCGGACCCGCAGGAAGCGGCGGTTCTTGGCGCGGCGGATGGCGATTTCATAAGTCGCCAGCGTCTCGGCCATGCGGTGATCGAAGCGCATGCGGGTTTCCGCCAGGGCGCGGGCTCCGGCGGCGACGCGGGCGGTGGCGGCGGGATCGGCCAGCACGCGGGCGATGGCATCGGCCAGGGCATCGGGCTGGGCGGGCGGCACCAGCCAGCCGGTTTCGCCGTCCTTCACGATCTCGGGCACGCCGCCGACGCTGCTGGCCACCACCGGACGGCCGGTGGCGAAGGCCTGGACGGCGACGCGCGGCTGCGCTTCGGTCAGGCTGGGGATGACCACCAGATCGGCGGTCTGCATCAGTTCCGACACGTCCTCGCGGTAGCCCAGGAAATGCACCGCCAGCCCCTGGGCCTGCTGCTTCAGCCCGGCCTCGTATTCCGCGCTTTCGGCGGTGGCCGATCCGGCCAGCACCAGGGTCAGCTCCAGCCCGCGCGCCTTGAGCAGATGCAGGGCATCCAGCAGGAAGTTCTGGCCCTTGTCCGGGCGCAGCATGCCGACGCAGAAGATGGCGGTGGCGCCGTCGGGAATACCGATCTCGGCCCGCAGGCGGGCGCGGGTCGCCACCGGATCGGGCAGGTCGAAAAAGCGTTCATCGGCCCAGCCGCCGATGGAACACGAGCGCGCCGGATCGATGATGCCGTCGCGCATCAAATCCTGGCGGGTGCATTCGGCGACGGTGATCACATGATCGGCCATGCGCCATTGCAGACGGCGGGTCAGCGACGGCTTGAGATATTGGTTCACATGGCGCGACCGCACCTGGGCGCACAAATCCAGGCAGAACAGCCCGGCCTTGGCGTCGCGGGTGACGTGGGCATCCATGATCTCGACGCCGTTCTGACGGATGAACCGGCGCAAGGCGGGCACGGCGCGCGACGGCGGGTCGAAGCACAGCGGCACCACGGGCAGGCCCAGCGCCTTGGCGCGCTGATAGGGCTCGCCGTCCTCGGGCGCCGCCAGCCAGACCTGATGATTGTGGGCCAGAAGCCATTTCACCTGTTCGATGGTGCGATGTTCCATGCCGCCCCAATTGCGGCCGGGAATGGTGTGCAGAATGCGCATGGGATCAGACCAGGGCGAAGCGCGTCCACCAGGACTGCGCCGGGAGTGGGGCGATGGGGGCGAAGCCGTATCCGGCACCGCTCAACCCTTCCAGCAGCAGCCGGGTCAGGGTGATGGTGACGTCGGCCTTGAACTGGGCACCGGGGCGTTCGTTGATGGGCTGGTCGTGCATCAGCAGGATGGAGCCTGCCAGATCGGGGCGGGCCAGCAGGCGGTCCACCTCTTTGCGGCATTCCGGCTCCACATCCTCGGGGCGCTGGCAGCGCGGCGAGATCAGATGATCCTCGGTCGAGGCGCCCCAATGGGCGAACTGGCAACCGGGCATCCAGCGTTTCAGCGTCCGATGCACCGACGGCTTGCGGTAACCGCCGTTCTGCGGCAACCGCACCAGATAGGGATGGGGGGTGGGCCGCAAGCGGGCCAGCAGCGCCTCGCACCGCTCCATGTCGGTCCGCAGGCGGTCATTACCCGCCTTGTCCAGGCGGATGTGCTCCCAGCCATGGGCGTAGACCCAATGACCGCGCCGTACGATCTCTTCCACCAACCCGAAATGCGGCTCGGCCCGGCAACCGGACAGGAAGAACGTCGCCTTGGCGCCGTATTGGTCCAGCAAATCCAGCACCTGGGGCGTCGCCTCGGGCGTGGGGGCGTCGTCGATGGTCAGCGCCACCGCGCGGCCCGCGCCGCCCGGCAGGCGGCGCAGCACCGGAATCCACTCCCCCAGCGACCAGGAAATGCCCAAGCGCGGCCCTCCCGATCAGGCGAACAGATTGTAGCGGACGATGCAATAGAGGGCGCGGACGCCGTCCTTCCAGCCGATCTTCTTGCCTTCCTCGTAGGTGCGTCCGTTATAGCTGATGCCCACCTCGAAGATGCGCGGGTGCATCTTGGCGACCTTGGCGGTGATCTCGGGCTCGAAGCCGAAGCGGTTTTCCTCGATGGTCACCGACTGGATGATCTCGCGCTTGAAGACCTTGTAGCAGGTCTCCATGTCGGTCAGGTTGATGTTGGTGAACATGTTGGAGGCCAGGGTCAGCACCTTGTTGCCGACCGAATGCCAGAAATACAGCACCCGGCATTCCTCGCCGCCCTTGAAGCGCGAGCCGAACACCACGTCGGCGCGGCCATCCAAAATGGGGCCCAGCAGCTTGGGATATTCGTTGGGGTCGTATTCCTGGTCGGCATCCTGCACCAGCACGATGTCGCCCGACGCCTTCTGGAAACCGGTGCGCAGCGCGGCGCCCTTACCCTGGTTGATGGCGTGGAAGGCGGCGACGATCTGCGGATGCTTTTCCGCCAGCGCCTTCATCACCTCGGCCGAGCGGTCGCGCGAACCGTCATCGACGACGATCACCTCGATCTCCAGGCCGCAACGGTCAGCGGCCAGAACGCGATCCACTACGCCTTCGAGGGTCTTTTCCTCGTTGTAGCAGGGGATGACAACCGAGAGCTTCTTCATACCGCCACTCATGCAAAATTCTTGGCCTGAGTGTTCATAGTTTCTGGCGGCCTGACTGACCAGCACTTTATGTACAAGGCTCGGCTGCCCGCAGGGTGACCTGACGGCCGAACGCCTTCAGCTCCTTGGCGCAGGCCCCTGCCGCCACCGCCGCCGCCATGGCATCGCCATCGGTGCACACCAGCCCGGCCAGCACGGCGGGGCCGTAATCGAACAGCCGCGCCGTCAGCGGCGTGCCCGGCCCGACCAGCACCACCGGCACCTCCGCCGCCGCCCGCAACAGGCCGGGCAGGGTGTGGTTGACCAGGGCCGAAGCGGTGATCAGCACGCCCTCGGCCCCCGGCAACAGCCATTGCGCCGCCTCGGCCGGGAACTGGCCGGGTGCGGGCTGGCGTTCGATGACGCGGGCGCCGGGCAGGCGGTCGGCTATACCGGGAAAGGCGCCGATCACCACCGCCCCGGCGGGATCGCATTCCAGCGCCTCGAGGCCATTACCGGTGTCGCCCTGCAGATCGAAGCGGTTGTAATGGGCGTTGATCGCCGCCATGCCCAAAGCCACCGCCACCCCGTCCCACGACCGCGCCAAAGCGGCCAGACCGCGCAGCGACAGCCCGGCCACATCGGGCGCCGCGCCTTCGGGCCGCTGCGCCAGCCCGATTCCGTGCGGCCCTTCGACCATCACCCAGCCGGAGCCATGCACCACCCGGCGCACCGCACTTTCCTCGACCCCCAGGATCAGATCGTCATATAGCCGTTCCGGTCCCCACCACCGCCACAGCGCGGCGCGGGTTGGCGCCAGCAACTGGCCGCGCCCGCCGGTAAAAGCCAGCCATTCGCCCAGATAGGCGGCGGGCAAGGCGGTCAGCAACGGTATTCCGGCGACCATGGTCTGCAACATCTCGGCGGCCAGACCGCCGCCGCCGATTTCCACCTTGGCGTATTTGTTGGCGAACACCAAATCGGCACCGTCCGCCACCGCCCGCCGCAGCGCCCCCGAGGCCTCGGCCAAAGCGGCGGGATCAAGGGCACAGGAATTGGACTCCCGTCCCAGATCCTGGCTGAGGTTGATGCGGCGGCCGCTGTCCAGTTCCACCACCTCCATGGTGCATTTGCAGCCGTCGGCGCCCAGCCGGGTGTCCTGGGTGACACCGCCGATGCGGAAGCCGCGCGCCGCCAGCTCGGCGGCGAAAGCAGCCAGCAGCGCCTCGGGCGAGTGTTCAGGCGGATGGATCACCGCGCCGATGGCGGGGCAGGGGGGCATGCGGTCGGCCATGGCGGCGCTCCGGTTATGCGAATTTTACGGGCGTTTCGGAAATTATGCAGAAACGCGAGAAGAACAGCAATTTCCACAGACAATACAAGGTTGCTTGACCAAAGCTAAGTCTCGTTTTCTTTCCGACGGCCATACTAAAATTGGTCACACCGCACCACATAAGCGGTATCGGGAGGTAAAGGAATGATCGACCCCTTCGGCCGCCAGGTCAGCTATCTGCGCGTCTCGGTGACCGATCGCTGTGATCTTCGCTGTGTCTATTGCATGGCCGAGGACATGACCTTCCTGCCCAAGGCCGACCTGCTGTCGCTGGAAGAGCTGGAGCGGCTGTGCGGCGCCTTCGTGCGCAAGGGCGTGCGCAAGATCCGCCTGACCGGCGGCGAGCCGCTGGTGCGGCGCGGCGTCATGAGCCTGATCGGCGGCCTGGGCGGTTTGGTCAAGGCGGGGGCGCTGGACGAGCTGACCCTGACCACCAACGGCACCCAACTGGCCAAGCACGCCGAAGGACTGGCCGCCGCCGGTATCCGCCGCATCAACGTGTCGCTGGACACCCTGGACCCGGCCAAGTTCGCGGGCATCAGCCGCTGGGGCCGTCTGGAGCAGGTGCTGGACGGCATCATGGCGGCCAAGGCGGCGGGCCTGCACATCAAGATCAACGCGGTGGCGCTGAAGGGCGTCAACGAGGACGAGTACGACCGCATGGTGGAATGGTGCGGCGGCCACGGCTTCGATCTGTGCCTGATCGAGACCATGCCGCTGGGCGAAATCCACACCGACCGCGTCGAGCAATACCTGCCGCTGTCCACCGTGCGCGCCCGGCTGGACCGGAACTGGCGCCTGGAGCCCAGCGATTACCGCACCGGCGGCCCGGCCCGCTATTGGCGGGTGGGCGAGACCGGCGGCCGGGTCGGCTTCATCACCCCCATGACCCACAATTTCTGTGAAAGCTGCAACCGGGTGCGCGTCACCTGCACCGGCACCTTGTACATGTGCCTGGGGCAGGAGGATGCGGTGGATCTGCGGGCGCCGCTGCGCGCCAGCGAGGGCGACCACCTGCTGGAAGCCGCCATCGACACCGCCATCGCCCGCAAGCCCAAGGGCCACGATTTCATCATCGACCGCGGCGCCGCCCCGGCGCTGGGCCGCCATATGAGCGTCACCGGCGGCTGAACGCCTTGACCAGACCATCCTCGGTCAGGTGCATGTCGTCGTAGAAATCCGCCTCGCTTAGGCCGAACGGCCGGGGATCGAAACCGCCCACAACCTCGATGCCGCCCATCCCGGCGGCCAGGGCGCGGGCCTGGGCCTCGGCGGCGGCCAGCGCCTGGGCCGCCGGGGCGGCCATCACCTTGGGATGATAGGGCGCCAGCACCAGCGTTACCGCGATGCCGCGCGTCTGCAACGCGGCCAGTACCACCCGCAGATCGGCCACCGCATGGGGCTGGATATAGGGCGGGCGGATCATGAACGAGCCGTCGGCCACCGCCGCCCACGGCAACGGATGGGCCGAACGGTAATTGCGCGACATCAGCATGCTGCCGTCGGGCCGCATGACGTTGTCGGCGGCCTCCAGGTTGGAACCGTCCTCGTCCGCCGCCGGGCGCAAGGCCGGGCGCAGACCGCCCGGCGCCGTCAGCGCCCGGATATTGGCCTGGAAATACTTGCCGTTCAGCAGATTGCCCAGCCCGTCCAGGGCCGAGGCGCCGCCCACCCGCGCCAGGCCGAAGCGGCGGCGGGCCCGGTCGAAGGCCTCGGCATTCTCGGTCCAGCCGCTGTTGACGCTCCATTTGAACAGCCACGGCGACACGCCGATGAACACCCGGCGGGTGGCGGGCTTGTCCACCACCGCCGCCAACATGGACACCACATCCTCCAGCGCGCCCTGGGTCACCCACAGATTGGCCAGCCCGGCGCAGGAGGCCGCCGCCGGAAAGCGGTCGCGGCGGATCATCTGCATGTGGCTGGTGCCGACCACCACGCAATCGGCCTCGCTGGCCGCCGCCAGCGCCGCCTTGACCGCCCGCTCCTGGCGCGGCGGCCAGGCCAGGCCATGGGGCGAATCGAGCACGGCGCGGGCATAGGTGGCGGGCCAGTCGCCGCCGCCGCGCAGGGCGCCCTTGTTGTCCACGGACCAATTGACGGTGCCGACCACGGCCAGCACGGCAAGGAAGGCGGCGATCAGGGCCGGGAAATGGAGACGCGGCATGGGCGGGCTCAGAACTGGAAATACAGGAAGGGCGAATCGCCGCCCAGGAACAGCACCCCCGCCGCCAGCAACAGGCCGCAGGCAGCGCCCCACACCGCGCCCGGCCGCCAGCCCAGCCAGGCCCGCCAGCGCCCGGTCAGGGGCGGCGGGCCGTCCAGGGCCGGATTCTCGGACGCAAACAGCCGCAAGGTATTGGGCAGCAGCAAGGCGATGGCCGACAGCGCGCCCAGCAGCCGGATGCCCAGGCGCCAATCGGCCACCAGGGCATTGGTCATCAGCGTCCCACCGCTGGGCAGGCCGTTGGCCCCGGCCATGGCCGCCAGGATGGCCCAGGCGGAATGAATGGACTCGGCGCGGAACGGCACCCAGGCCACCACCACCGCCACAAAGGTCAGCACCCGCGCCGCCAGCCGCGCCGCGCCGTTGCCCCGGCCGGGAAACACCCGCTGCCAGGCGTGGTTGACCAGCAGATAGAAGCCGTGCAGCGCCCCCCACAGCACGAAGGTCCAGTTGGCGCCGTGCCACAGCCCGCCGATCAGCATGGTGATCATCAGATTGGCATAACGGCGGCCCTCGCCGAAGCGGTTGCCGCCCAGCGGGATGTACAGGTAATCGCGCAGGAAGCGCGACAGCGTCATATGCCAGCGCCGCCAGAAATCGATGATGTTGGCCGCCTGATAGGGCGAATTGAAATTGGCGGGCAGGCGGATGCCGAACATCAGCGATAACCCCACCGCCATGTCGCAATAGCCCGAGAAATCGAAATAGATCTGCATGGCATAGGCCAGCGCCCCGGTCCACGCCTCGGCCAGGGTCAGCGCCACTCCGGCGGCGGGGGCGGCGAACACCGCATCGGCATAGGGGGCGATGGAATCGGCCAGCGCCACCTTCTTCACCAGCCCCAGGGCGAACACCCCCAGCCCGGCGGCCAGCAGGCGCGGGACAAAGCGCTTGGTCGCGGGATCGGCGAATTGCGGCATCATTTCCTTGTGATGCAGCACCGGCCCGGCGATCAGATGGGGGAAATAGGTGACGAACAGCACGTAATTGGCCAGCCCGAATTCGCGGGTGCCCTTGGTCGCCACATCCACCAGAAAAGCGATCTGGGTGAAGGTGAAGAACGAGATGCCCAGCGGCAGCACCACCTGCAACGCGGGCAGGTCCATCGGCAATTGGGCCAGAAAGAAATTGGCGTATTTGTAATAGACCAGCAGCGCCAGATTGGCGGCGATGGCCGCCACCAGCAGGGCACGGCGCGGCAGCGGCACCGCCAGACGCCCGGCCAGCGCCAGCCCACAGGTGAAGTTGAAGGCGATGGAGGCCAGCAGCAGGGCGACGAAGCGCACATCCCACCAGCCATAGAACACCAGCGAGGCGGCGGCCAGCCACACGATGCCCGCCTGGGGCCGCTGGCGCGACAACAGCAGATAAAGGGTCAACACCACGGGCAGGAAGCCGAAGATGAAGACGTAACTGTTGAAAAGCATCCCGCTTCCCCCGTTGACCGGCGCCATTTACGCCGGTCTCCGCCGTCGCGGCAAGTGCGCGATGGCGGTGTCGCCGCACTGGCGAGGCTTTCGCAGTGCGGTGTATAGTGCCGCCCTCTGCATCGGGCTGGGCCGCTTCCCATGGATTTTTCCAAGATCGCCTTTGTGTCCGCCGACACCGAGGCCGGCAATGCCGGGCGCAAGCGCCTGGAAGACCGCTACGAGCATGTGGCCCCGGAAGAGGCCGATCTGATCGTCGCCTTGGGCGGCGACGGCTTCATGCTGGAGGTGCTGCACCGCTATATCGACCGCCATGTGCCCATCTACGGCATGAATCGCGGCTCGGTCGGCTTTCTGATGAACGCCTTCCGCGAGCACGGCCTGATCGAACGGCTGCGCAAAGCGGAAAGCGTGGTGCTGCACCCGCTACGCATGCACGCCCGGCTGCGCGACGACACCCATATCGAGGCCCTGGCCATCAACGAAGTCTCGTTGCTGCGCGAGACCCGGCAGACCGCCAAGGTGCGCATCCGTATCGACGGCAAGGAACGGCTGGACGAGCTGATCTGCGACGGCGTGCTGGTCGCCAGCCCGGCGGGCTCGACCGCCTATAATCTGTCAGCGCACGGCCCCATCATCCCGCTGGGCGCCAGCATCCTGGCGCTGACCCCCATTTCCGCCTTCCGTCCCCGGCGCTGGCGCGGCGCCCTGTTGCCGCATACCGCCAAGGTGACGTTCGAGGTGCTGGAGGCGGACAAGCGGCCGGTATCGGCGGTGGCCGACTACACCGAGGCCCGTGGCGTCGCCGAGGTGGACGTGTGCGAGGACCGCTCCATCGACCTCACCCTGCTGTTCGACCCGGAACACAATCTGGAAGAACGCATCATCGCCGAGCAGTTTGTGCCGTGAAGCTGGTCTCCGCCGCCCAACTGGCCGACATGGCCGCCGCCGCCGGGACGGCGCCGCGCCGCCGCACCCATGCCACCCTGCACGAGGAATCCAGCGATCCGGTCCAGCGCGTGGTCATCGCCTTGCAGCCCGGCACCTATGTGCGGCCCCACCGCCATGGCGATGCGGTGTGGGAATTGTTCACCCTGCTGGACGGCGCCCTGGCGGTGCTGACCTTCGACGAGACCGGCACAGTCACCGGCCGCCATGAATTGCGTCCGGGCGGCGACCGCATCGCCCAACTGGCACCCCGGCAATGGCACAGCGTGGTGGCGCTGGCGCCGAACACCCTAGCGCTGGAGGTCAAACCCGGCCCCTACCGCCCGACCACCGACAAGGATTTCGCCGCCTGGGCCCCCGCTGAAGGCCAAGACGGCGCCGCCGCCATGGTGGCGTGGCTGGAAAAGGCGGAGGTGGGCCAGCGGCCTGCGTCATCATCCGTGGCGGTCAGCCAGCCGTAACACGGATGGGCACGGATTTCCGGGCTTCCTCTCCGTCATGCCCGTGCTTGACACGGGCATCCATCCCTACCGCCCGACGATGTGGAAGAAACATCCGTGCCCATCCCACCCATCCGTGTTTATCCGTGTCACGGCTGGGTGGTTCCGCCAACCTGCTCCGCCAGCCGGGCCACCACCCGCACCAGCCGGTCGAGATCCTGATCACGGCTCAGGCGGTGGTCGCCGTCCTTGACCAGGGTGACCTCCACATCCTCGGAGGCCAGACAATCGGCGATGCGCAGCGCGGTCTGCCACGGCACATCGGCATCCTTCTGACCCTGGATCAGCCGCACCGGGCAATACAGGTTGATGGCGTCGCGCAGCAGCAGGTGATTGCGGCCGTCCTCGATCAGCAGGCGCGGGATGATCCAGGGATTGTCCGGCTCGTAGCAGTTTTCCTCGACCACATGGCCCTGTTCGATCAACTGCCGTTTCTGCTCGGGGCTGAAGGCGTTCCACATCAGGTCTTCGGTGAAATCCGGCGCGGCGGCGATGCCCACCAGCCCGGCGATGCGCGGCCGCAGCCGCAACGCCGCGAGCAGGGCGATCCAGCCGCCCAGGCTGGACCCCACCAGGATTTGCGGGCCATGGGTCAGCGCCGCCACCGCCGTCTCGGCATCGTCGGCCCAGCGGCTGACGCAGCCGTCCTCGACTTTGCCCGAGCTTTGGCCGTGGCCAAACATGTCGAAGCACAGGAAGGCGCGGCCGGTGTCGCGGCACCAGATTTCCAACGCCTGGGCCTTGCCACCGGTCATGTCGGAATGGTAGCCATGGATGAACACCACCCCCGGACTAACGCCATCAAGGCGACGGTAGGCGATGGACGCGCCGTCCTCGCGTGCTAATATCCCGGCCCCGGACACCCCGGGGGCGGCGTTGGTCGCTTCAGCCATTTGCGTGAAAATCCCTTGCCTATGTCCATGGACGATACCACCACCATCGATGCCCTGCCTGCCGCCATGCGTCAATCACCCTTGGCCGACGGCCGCGCGCCCTGCGTCCTGCAAGTGCTGCCCGCCTTGGTCACCGGCGGGGTCGAGCGCGGCACGGTGGAAATCGCCCAGGCCCTGACCGAGGCCGGGTACCAGGCGGTGGTCGCCAGCGCCGGCGGCCCCATGGTGCGCGAGCTGACCCGCTGCGGCGCCGTGCACGTGGAATTGCCGGTGGGCAGCAAGAACCCGCTGGTGATGCGCGCCAACGTCAAACGCCTGGAACAGGTGATCCGCGAGCACAAGGTGGACATCGTCCACGCCCGCTCGCGCGCCCCGGCCTGGAGCGCCCTGGCCGCCGCCAACCGCACCGGCGCCCATTTCATGACCACCTTCCACGGCACCTACAACCTGGGCGGCTTCGGTCTCAAGCACTTCTATAATTCAGTGATGACCAAGGGCGAGCGGGTCATCGCCATCTCGGAATTCATCGCCGAGCACATGCGCCGCGTCTATGGCGTCGCCCCGGAAAAAATCCGCGTGGTCCATCGTGGCGTCGATCTGACCAAGTTCGACCCGGTGCGGGTCAGCGCCGAGCGCATCATCGCCCTGGCCCACCGCTGGCGCCTGCCCGATGGCTATCCGGTGATCATGCTGCCCGGCCGTCTGACCCGCTGGAAGGGCCAGGAAGTGCTGATCCGCGCCTTGGCCGAGCTGGGCCGCCACGACATCCGCTGTCTGCTGGTGGGATCCGACCAGGGCCGCACCGCCTATCGCCAGGAACTGACCGACCTGATCGCCCGGCTGGGCCTGACCGATGTTGTCCACATCGTCGATGAATGCAACGACATGCCCGCCGCCTACATGCTGACCGACGTGGTGGTGTCGGCCTCGACCGATCCCGAGGCGTTCGGCCGCGTGGTCGCCGAGGCCCAGGCCATGGGCCGTCCGGTCATCGCGTCCGACCATGGCGGGCCGCGCGAATCCATCCTGCCCGGCCGCACCGGCTGGCTGACCGCTCCCGGCGACCCGCACGCCCTGGCCGCCGCCCTGGACCGCTTCCTGGCGCTGTCGGCCGGGGAGCGCGGCGACATGGCCGCCCTGGCGCAGAGCTTCGTCCGCGCCAATTTCAGCAAGGAAGCCATGTGCGAACGCACCCTGGCGGTCTATGACGAAATCCTGCGCGGCGATCCGGCGGTGGTGCAGAACATTCAACCGGTGGACCCGGAGGCGGCGTGAGCGGGCGTATTCTCGTCATCAAGCTGGGCGCGTTGGGCGATTTCGTCCAGGCCTTCGGGCCGTTCGCCGCCATCCGCGCCCATCACCCCGATGCCGAGATCACCCTGCTGACCACAAGGCCCTATGCCGCCCTGGCCGCCGCCAGCCCTTGGTTCGACCATGTGTGGATCGACGACAAGCCCAAGATGTGGCAGGTGGCCAAGGTGCTGAAGCTGCGCAAGCAGCTGGCGTCTGGCCATTTCCGCCGGGTCTACGACCTGCAGACCTCGGACCGCTCCAGCTGGTATTTCCGGCTGATGGGCGGCGAGGTCGAGTGGTCGGGCATCGCCGCCGGGTGCGAGCTGCCACACGCCAATCCTGATCGCGATCATATGCACACCGTGGAACGCCAGGCCGAGCAATTGGCCATGGCGGGCATCGATGCGGTGCCGCCGCCCGATCTGGAGTGGACGGAAAGCGCCGCCGACATTGGCCGCTTCGGCCTGCCCGGCCGCTTCGCCCTGCTGTGTCCGGGCGGTGCCGCCCATCGCCCGGCCAAGCGTTGGCCCGCCGAACGCTTCGCCGAGGCGGCGCGCTGGCTGGCCGGGGCGGGGGTCACGCCGGTGCTGCTGGGCACCGATGCCGAACGGGCCGAGATCGATCTTATCCGCGCCGCCTGTCCCGCCGTTTTGTCGCTGGCGGGCAAGACCGGATTCCTGGACATCCTGGGGCTGGGGCGCCGCGCCGTGCTGGCCCTGGGCAACGACACCGGCCCCATGCACCTGATCGCCACCGCCGGATGCCCGTCGGCGGTGCTGTTCTCGGACGAATCCAACCCCGATCTGTGCGCGCCGCGCGGCCGTGTCACCATCCTGCGCCGCCCCAGCCTGTCCGATCTGGCGGTGCCCGAGGTGGAAACGGCACTGGCAGCATTGCTGGCCTGACCGGCGCGGCCCTCCCTTGACTTAGGAGGCCCTTGACTTGGGGGGCCCCTTGACTTGGAGGGCAAAGCGCCTAAAGTCGGGCGTTTCATAACCTTCCAAAGCAGAGAGCAGGTTCAAATGGTCGCCATCACGCTTCCCGACGGCAGCGTCCGCAGCTATTCCGGTCCGGTCACGGGTCTGGATGTGGCCAAGGACATCGGCCCCGGCCTGGCCAAGGCCGCGCTGGCCATTCGTGTCAACGGCGAGATGAAGGACCTGACCACCACTCTCACCACCGACACCCAGTTGGCCATCGTCACCGCCAAGGACGGCGCCGACGCGCTGGAGCTGCTGCGTCACGATGCCGCCCACATCATGGCCGAGGCGGTGAAGGAACTGTATCCCGAGACCCAGGTCACCATCGGCCCGAGCATCGAGAACGGCTTCTATTACGACTTCGCCCGTCCGACCCCGTTCACCCCCGACGATCTGGAGAAGATCGAGGCCCGCATGCACGAGATCGTCGCCCGCGACGAACAGATCGTGCGCGAGGAATGGGACCGTGACGACGCGGTGAAGTTCTTCCTGGAGCAGGGCGAGAAGTACAAGGCCGAGATCATTTCCTCGATCCCCGCCGGGCAGACCATCTCGCTCTATCGCCAGGGCGCCTTCATCGACCTGTGCCGTGGCCCGCATCTGCCCAACACCGCCAAGCTGGGCAAGGCGTTCAAGCTGATGAAGCTGGCCGGTGCCTATTGGCGCGGCGATTCCAAGAACGAGATGCTGCAACGCATCTACGGCACCGCCTGGTTCGACAAGAAGGACCTGGACGGCTATCTCACCATGCTGGAAGAGGCCGAGAAGCGCGATCACCGCCGCCTGGGCCGCGAGATGAACCTGTTCCACCAGCAGGAAGAAGCGGTGGGCAGCGTGTTCTGGCACAAGAAGGGCTGGCAGCTTTACCGCACCGTCGAGAATTACATGCGCCGCCGCCTGGAGGCCGAGGATTACCAGGAGGTCAAGACGCCGCAGCTGGTGGATTTCTCGCTGTGGGAAGCGTCGGGCCATGCCGACAAGTTCTCGGAAAGCATGTTCACCATCAGGACCCAGGATGAGCGTCATCTTGCGGTCAAGCCCATGAACTGCCCCTGCCACGTGCAGATTTTCCGCCAGGGCATCAAGTCGTACCGCGACCTGCCGCTGCGCATGGCCGAATTCGGCTCGTGCCACCGCTACGAGCCGTCAGGCGCCCTGCACGGCATCATGCGCGTGCGCGCCTTCACCCAGGACGACGCGCACATCTTCTGCACCGAGGACCAGATCACCGCCGAGACGGTGGCGTTCTGCCAGTTGCTCAAGGCGGTCTACAAGGATTTCGGCTTCGAGGACGTGCGCGTGAAGTTCTCGGACCGCCCGGCCAAGCGCGCCGGCAGCGACGAGACCTGGGACAAGGCCGAGAGCGCCCTGCTTGAGGCCGCCAAGGCCGCCGGCCTGGAAACCACCCTGAACCCCGGCGAAGGCGCCTTCTATGGCCCCAAGCTGGAATTCGTGCTGCGCGATGCCATCGGCCGCGACTGGCAGTGCGGCACCCTTCAGGTGGACTTCGTCCTGCCCGAGCGTCTGGATGCCAGCTACACCGCCGAGGATGGCGCCCGCCACCGCCCGGTCATGCTGCACCGCGCCGTGCTGGGCAGCTTCGAGCGTTTCCTGGGCATCCTGATCGAGCATTTCGCCGGCAGGTTCCCGGTGTGGCTGGCCCCCACCCAGGTGGTGGTCGCCACCATCGTGTCGGACGCCAACGACTATGCCGAACAGGTGATCGAGACCCTGAAGAAGGCCGGTATCCGCGCCGAGGCCGATCTGCGCAACGAAAAGATCAACTACAAGGTGCGCGAGCATTCGCTGGCCAAGGTGCCGGTGATGCTGGTGGTCGGCAAGCGCGAGGCCGAGGAAGGCAAGGTCGCCATCCGCCGCCTGGGCAGCCAGAATCAAGAAATTGTTGCGCTGGACCAAGCAGTTGCTACACTCGCGCACGAAGCTACGCCTCCGGCCTGATCCGGGGGCGTGCTTGTAACGGGGAGCCAGGCCCGTTCCCAGTGTCCTGCCACCGAGATTCCCGAACGGGATTTCGGCACTGCGCAGGACACTAACCTGTTGAAATGTGTGGTGATTTCCCAATCCGCGCGGCGTTCGCGGATTGGGAAATCACCACACCGGGGGAACGAGAGGGACGGGCTCTGTGTATTGTTCTTGCCGATGGAGAAGTTTTCATAGCTAGGCCACCCATGCAGACGCCGCCCAAAAACGATGGGCCGCGCGTCAACCGAGAGATCGATGCTCGTTCCATTCGCCTTGTCGGTGCCGACGGCGAGATGATCGGCGTTGTCACCCTGCGCGAAGGTCTCGTCATGGCTGAGGAAGCCGGTCTGGACCTGGTCGAGGTGTCGCCGAACGCGGAACCGCCGGTGTGCAAGATTCTGGACTACGGAAAGTTCAAGTACGAAGCCCAGAAGAAGCGCAACGAGGCGAAAAAGAAGCAGAAAGTCATCGAGGTCAAGGAGATCAAGCTCCGTCCCAATATCGATGACAACGATTACGACGTGAAGATGCGCGCCATGCGCAAGTTCCTGGAGGAAGGCGACAAGGTGAAGGTCACCCTGCGCTTCCGTGGCCGCGAATTGGCCCACCAGGATTTGGGCATGAAGGTGCTGGAACGCGTGCGTGACGACCTCGAAGGTCTCGGCAAGATCGAACAGATCCCCAAGATGGAAGGCCGTCAGATGGTCATGGTGGTCGCGCCGAAGTAATCGGCGCGATTATTCGCATCATCGGCGAAAATCCCTGTCAAAACGGGGTTGCGGAGCCCAGCGAGTTACGCTAGTCTCCGCGCCTCGCACAGACCAGCGACTTTTCCCAGCGGAGGGGTGGCAGAGTGGTCGAATGCGCCGGTCTCGAAAACCGGTATGGGTGCAAGCTCATCGTGGGTTCGAATCCCACCCCCTCCGCCACTTATCTGCATCAGGTCATATGTTCGCCAGCGTAAAGTCTATCGATCGCCATTTGGCGATCGAAGTTCTGGACGGAACATTCAGGCAACCACAGGGTTGCCTATATTGATATTCGAGCCCGCGACCCGACTGGTGGATAACGCCAAGGAGCATAGCCATGGGCGACCCTGAACCCGTCACCCTTCATGAAGATGAAACAAGCGGCGACCGCTTCATCGTCTATGGCACGGACAAGGGCTTGCGGCTTGATATCCGCTACGCGGGCGAAACGCTCTGGATGACCCAGGCACAGATCGCGGAACTGTTCGGTAGAGATGTTTCCGTCATCTCCCGGCATATCGCCAACGTGATCGATGAGGGGGAATTGCCGGAAGAGGGCAATTTGCAAAAAACGCAAATTGCCGGATCGACACGCCCTGTGACGCTTCACAGCCTTGATATGGTGATCTCGGTCGGATACCGCGTGTCCTCGGCCCAAGCCACCCTTTTCCGGCGCTGGGCCACCGAAAAACTGGTTCAGTTCGCCACGAAGGGCTTTGTGGTCGATTCCGTTCGTCTCAAGCAACCGGAAAATGTAGATCGCATCGCCGAACTGCGCGAGATCATCCGGGATATCCGGGCTGACGAAGCGAATGTATATCGCGAGATTCGCCAGATTTGCGCCATGTGCCAGGATTACGACGGAACATCGGACACATGGCAGGAATTCTACCGCAACACTCAGGCGAAACTGATGTATGCGGTCACCAGTCACACTCCGGCCGAGATCATCCATTCCCGAACGGATGCCACTGCGCCGAACATGGGATTGACGAGCTGGCCAAACGACAACATCCGAAAGAATGATGTCGCCATATCCAAGAACTATCTCTCAGACAGTGAGATCAAGGAACTGAACCGTCTTACGACGATTCTGCTCGATATATTCGAAGACCAGCTTGATATCGGGCGTCTTATCGTCATGGCTGATGCCAAGGATCTGCTTGATCGGCAATTGCAGTTCCTCAACAGGCCTGTCCTTAGCGGTGGCGGCTCAGTCAAAATGACCGATGCGAAAAGGCGGGCGGAAGGACAATATGAATTATATAGCGCCGACCGCAAACGTCAGCGCCAGGACGAGGCTGACCGGGTGCTTTCCGAATTGAGGCAGGCTGAAAAGGCGTTGCCGAAATCAAAACGTCCGCGCTGACAGGTCGCCTCAACCTACCTCAACCGCCCCACCAGCTCCTCGGCGAACACCGACAACGTATCATCGCGGGCACCCATGATCACGATACGGTCGCCGGGACGGGCCAAGGACAGTAGGGTTTCGCCACAGGCGGCGCGGTCGGGCAGGGCCTGGGCGTTGCGGCCAAGGTCTTGCAGATCGGCGGCGATGTGGCCGCTGCTGACGCTGCGGTCGACGGTGCCGCCGAAATAGACCGGCTCGGGCATCACCAGCACATCCTCGGGCGCCAAACGGGCGGCGAAGCATTCCACGAATTCGCGGCGCATCAGGCGCAGCGGGCCGAAACCGTGCGGCTGGAACATCACCAACAGACGGCCAGGGAAGTCGTGCAGGGTGTCGAGCGTGGCGGCGATCTTGTCCGGGTTATGGGCGAAATCGTCGATCACCGTGACGCCGTTCGCCGTGCCGGTCACCTCCAGGCGGCGGCGGATGCCGGAGAACCCCGCCAGCGACGCGGCAGCCTCGGCCAGCGAGACGCCCAAGGCGCGGGCGGTGGCCAGCGCCGCCAGGGCGTTGGACACGTTGTGGCGGCCGGGCACGCCCAAATCCACCGGCACCGTGACGCCGTCACCATCCCGCACATCAAAGGCAATACCGTCGGGGCGCGGCCGGATGTTGACCGCCACCAGATCGGCCTCGGCGCCACCCAGGGAATAGGTCACGCGGCGGTCGGCGGGGATTGCCTGGGCCAGCAGCGCCGTTTCGGCATTGTCTAGGTTCAGCACCGCCACCTGGGCCTTGGCCAGGAAATCGCCGAACAGGCGGCGCAGTTCCTCGAGCGTCTTGTGGTCGAAGGCCACGTTATTCAGTACCGCCACATGCGGCGTGTAATGGGCGATGGAGCCGTCGCTTTCATCCACTTCGGCCACGAAGACATCGCCGCCGCCCACCACCGCCCCGGCGAAGGGCACGGCATCGGTGACGAAATTCTTCATCACCGCGCCGTTGACCACGTCGGGGGCCAGCCCGGCGCGGGTCAGCAGCCAGGCGATCATGCCGGTGGTGGTGGATTTGCCGCTGGTGCCCGCCACGCCGACGGCGCGCGGCGCGGCGTTGAACAGCGAGGCCAGCAATTGCGCCCGCGTCATGGTGTCGGCACCCACCGCCCGCGCCGCCTGGACGTCGGGCACCGTTTCCTCGACCGCCGCCGAGGTCACCAGCATGGTGGCCGCATCGGTCAGGCCGCTGCCGTCCTGGGGATACAGCGCGATGCCCTGCGCACGCAGGAAATCGAACTTGGCGGCGGTGCGGCCCTGATCCAGCGAGCGGTCGGAGCCCGCCACCCGATGACCGCGCCGCCGGACGATCAGCGCCAGGGGCAGCATGCCGCTGCCGCCGATGCCGCAGAAGAAATAGGGCCTGTCGTGTTCCATGGCCGGAGGCTACAATTTGCCCGACCCGCTTGCAAGGAACGCCGGTTTGCCCCCGAAAAAGCGCCTGAACATCGCCGTGGTCGCCCCCAGCAACCGGGTCGATCCCACCCTGCCGCCGCGCCTGGAGGCGCTGGCCGCCACGCTGTACAGCGACGCCCGCCCCACGATCACCTTCGCGCCGCAATGCTTCGAAAGCTGCGGCCATTTTGCCGGACCGGACGCCGCGCGGGCGGCCTCTTTCATCGCCGCCGCCAATGATCCCACCGTGGACGTGGTGTGGTTCGGACGCGGCGGCTATGGCTCGTTCCGGCTGGCCGAAGCGGTCCTGGCCGGGTTGGGTCCGGCGGCACGGGATAAAATCTATATGGGCTACAGCGATGCCGGGGCGTTGCTGGGCGCGCTGTATGCCGCCGGCATCGGCCGAATCGCCCATGGCCCCATGCCGTCCGACCTGAACCGCGATGGCGGCGCGGCGGCGGTCCGCCGGGCTTTGGCCTTCCTGGTGGAGGGTGACCGGGCGGCGCTGGAGCCCCATGTGGCTGATAGCCCCACCACCGCCTTCAACATCACCATCCTGGCCCATCTGATCGGCACGCCCCATCTGCCCGATCTGCGCGGCCACGTGCTGATGCTGGAGGAAATCGCCGAGCCCATGTACCGCATCGACCGCGATCTGGGGCAAATCCTCAGCGCCCCCGCGTTGCGCGGGCTGGCCGGGCTGCGCCTGGGCCGCTGCGGCGCCATTCCCGACAACGACCCGGATTTCGTGCTGGGCGAGGACGAGGTGGCGCAATATTGGTGCGCCCGCACCGGCATCCCCTGGCTGGGCCATGCCGATATCGGCCATGACGTGGACAACAAGGTGGTGCCGTTCGGCCTGTGGGGGCGGTAATCAGCCGCACACCCGGTCGCGGCCTTCGTTCTTGGCGCGGTACAGCTGCTGGTCAGCGGCCTGGATCACCGCGTCGATGTCACGGCTGGACCATTGGGCGCAGGTGACGCCAATGCTGATGGTGAAGGTAACGACGCGGCCGTCACCCGGTTCCACCCGCGTCTCGCGCACCGCCTGCACCAGCCGTTCCGCCACCTCGCGGGCATGGGCCAGGTCGGTTTCCGGTAACAGAGCGACAAATTCCTCGCCGCCCAGACGGCCGAAACTGTCGGTGACGCGCAGGCCCTGACGGCAGATTTGCGCCAGCCGGGTCAGCACCAGATCGCCCACATGGTGGCCGTGGGTATCGTTGACCAGCTTGAAATGGTCAGCGTCGATCATCAGCACCGACAAAGGCCGGTCATAGCGCTGGGCGAGACGGAAGGCGTTTTCGGCGCCTTCCAGAAAGGCCCGGCGGTTGAGGGCGCCGGTCAGGCTGTCGATGGTCGCCAGTTCCATCAGCTTGCGCTCGAACGCCTTGCGCTCGGTGATGTCGCGGACGATGCCCACATGCAGACGGCCACTGGAATCCTCGGCCTCGCCGACACTGACCTCGATGGGGAATTCGCTGCCGTCCTTGCGCCGCCCGAACACCTGGCGGCCACCGCCCATCATGCGGCTGCCGGGATGGGCGCGGCGATGCATGTAGCCGTCATGGGCCGCTGCCTCGGCGGCGGGCATCAGGCGGTTGACGGTGGCGCCCACCACTTCGGCCCGGGCATAGCCGAACAATTGCTCGGCCGCCGGATTGAATTCCCGCACCATGCCGTGCTCGTCGATGATGATGACGCCGTCGCGGGTGGTCTCCAGAAAGGTGCGCAGCCGCCGTTCCTTGGCCACCAGGGCCGAGCGGCCCCGGTGATAGGCGAAGGCCAGCAGGGCCAGCAGAGCGGAAGCCACGATCCCCGACGCTTCGGCGGCGCCCAAAGGCAGGCGGGTGGCGTTCCAACCCGCCGCCGGAAGCGCCGCCATCTGCCAGGACCCGCCCGGCACCTCCAGGGTCAGCACGATGGAATCGGTGGAAAACAGGGCGGGGTTGCCGAAAAACACCTCGCCTCGTTCGCCGAGACCGTCACGGCCGCGCAGGGCGAACTGAATGCCATCCACCTCGGGCTTCAGCCCGGCGTCGGCAAATAATGTCCCGGCATCGATCACCAGACTGAGCATGCCCCAGTACCGGCCGTCTTCCAGAAACACCGGAGTCCGGCTGATCAGGCCGATGCCACCCTGGCGCAGATTGAGCGGTCCCGCCATGGTGGTCTGGCGGGTTTCCATGGCGGTCTTGATGGCCGGCCATTGCTGCGGCGAATCGGGGTAATACAGGCCCAGCGCCGCCTGATTGCCCTCAAGCGGATAGACGTGGCTGACCCGGTTGCCCGGAGCCACGCCGATATTGCGGATGTGGCGGCCATGGTAATGCAGGGCGCGCAGGGCGTCGTTGATGGAATGATCCAGATGGCCGCCCATGGCGCTGACATGGGCCAGCAGGCCGTTGGCCAGGAACACGTCGCCCTTGAGTTCGGAATCGATGCGGCTGAGCAGGGCGGCGGCCTGCCGCTGCACCTCGCTGCGCCGCTCCAGTTCCGCCCGCGCCCGCTCCGACTGGACGACCTGATGCACGCCCGCCGCCAGGACCAGGAACAGGCCCAGGCATGCCAAGGTCGCCATCAGGGTGCTGGAACGGACGGGTTGCACGCACGCGCCTCGTCAATCAAGGGACTGGGAAATCAGCCTATCACTTCCTTCGATATGTAAAAAGGCCGGGCATTTAACCCGGCCTTTTCGTCCCATACAGTAAAACCCGAATCAATCCTTGGGGATCATCCGGCCCAATTTTTTACCGCCGCAGATGTGGATGTGCAGATGCGGCACTTCCGAGCCGCTGTCGTCGCCGATATTGGCGATCATGCGATAGCCGGGGACATCGACGCCCAGATCGGCGGAGACCTTGCGCACGGCGCGGAACAGGCCGCCGATCTCGGCATCGCTGGCGCGCTCGGCGAAATCGGTCATGTTCTCGTAGGCACCCTTGGGGATCACCAGCACATGCACCGGCGCCTGGGGATTGATGTCGTGGAAGGCCAGGGCGAAATCGTCCTCGTACACCTTCTTGCACGGAATCTCGCCGCGCAGGATGCGGGCGAAGATGTTGTTGGGATCGTAAGCCATCTTATGCCTCACCCAATGTTATGGACACGGATGGACACGGATGAACACAGACAGGAGAAACACATCCGTGTTTATCCGTGTCCATCCGTGTCTTTATTTCTTGCGGCTGTTCTTTTCCTCGATGCCCGACACGCCGGACCGGCGGTTCAACTCGGCCCACACGTCGTCGGGCGACACACCGGTTTCCGCCCACAGCACCAGCAGGTGATAGAGCAAATCGGCGCTTTCGGCGGCCACCGCCGCCGGAGTCTCGGAAACGGCGGCCAGGGCGGTTTCCACCGCTTCCTCGCCCACCTTCTGCGCGATCTTCTTGCGGCCCTTGGCAAACAGCTTGGCGGTGTAGCTGGTGTCGGGGTCGGCGCCCTTGCGGCTTTCGATCACGGCGAAAAGGGTGTCGATGGCGTGGGTCATCAGCCGCGCTCCTCGATTGGGCGCACCGGAATACCGGCGGCGGCCATGTGGGCCTTGGCCTGGGCGATGGTGTAAGTGCCGAAATGGAAGATGGAGGCGGCCAGCACGGCGGTTGCGTGGCCGTCGCGGATGCCTTCCACCAGATGATCCAGAGTGCCAACGCCGCCGCTGGCGATCACCGGCACGGTCACCGCATCGGCCACGGCGCGGGTCAGCGGCAGGTTGAAGCCCTGCTTGGTGCCGTCGCGGTCCATGGAGGTCAGCAGGATTTCACCGGCGCCGTATTGCACCATGCGCCGCGCCCACTCCACCGCGTCGATGCCGGTGGGATTGCGGCCGCCATGGGTGAAGATCTCGAACTTGTTGGGACCGGTCTGCTTGGCGTCGATAGCCACCACGATGCATTGGCTGCCGAATTTCTCGGCCGCCTCGCGCACGAATTCCGGGCGGTGCACGGCGGCGGTGTTGATGCTGACCTTGTCGGCCCCGGCCAGCAGCAGCTTGCGGATGTCTTCCACCTGGCGCACGCCGCCGCCCACGGTCAGCGGCATGAAGCAGGCCTCGGCGGTGCGGCGAACCACGTCGTAGATGGTGTCGCGGTTGTCCGAGCTGGCGGTGATGTCGAGGAAGGTCAGCTCGTCGGCGCCGGCCTTGTCATAGACCTTGGCCTGCTCGACCGGGTCGCCCGCGTCGATCAGATCGACGAAGTTGACGCCCTTGACCACGCGGCCGTCCTTGACGTCCAGGCAGGGGATGACACGCATCTTCAGCATGAAGGATTACTCCGCCAGCAGGGCGATGGCCTGTTTCACGTCGATGCGGCCGTCATAGATGGCGCGGCCCGAGATGACACCGGCGATGCCGGACTCGGCCACCGCCTTGAGCGCCCGCAGATCGTCCAGCGACGACACCCCGCCCGAGGCGATCACCGGCGTGGTGATGGCGCGGGCCAGATCGGCGGTGGCGGTGACGTTGGGACCAGCCAGCACGCCGTCGCGGTCGATGTCGGTGTAGATGATGGCGGCGGCGCCCGCGTCCTCGAACTTCAGCGCCAGCTCCAACACGGTCAAATCCGAGGTTTCGGCCCAGCCCTCGACGGCGACGCGGCCGCCCTTGGCGTCGATGCCCACCGCCACACGGCCGGGAAAGCGCTTGCACGCGTCCTTGACCAACTCGGGATTGCGCAGCGCCACGGTGCCGAGGATGACCCGCGACACGCCGCGCGCCAGCCAATCCTCGATGGTCGCCATGTCGCGGATGCCGCCGCCCAACTGCACCGGCACCTTCACCGCCTTGAGGATCGACTCGACGGCCCCGGCGTTGACCGGCTTACCGGCGAAGGCGCCGTTCAGATCGACCACGTGAATCCACTGGGCGCCAGCCTCGGCGAAGGCGCGGGCTTGGGCGCCAGGATCGGTGTTGAACACCGTCGCCTCTTCCATGAGGCCCAGCTTGAGGCGCACGCAGGCGCCATCCTTGAGATCGATGGCAGGAAACAGAATCATTTATGTCTTCCACTCACTACGTCATGCCCGGACTTGATCCGGGCATCCATGGATCGCCGGATCAAGTCCGGCGATGACGGAACAGGGGTTACGGCTTCCACTTGAGGAAGTTGGCGATCACCCGCAGGCCGGTGACCTGGCTTTTTTCCGGGTGGAACTGGGTGCCGACCAGATTGTCGCGGCCGATGGCGGCGCAGATCGGCCCGCCGTAATCGACGCGGGCCAGCTGGTGCTTGGGATCGGCCACCACGTAGCGGTACGAGTGGACGAAATAGGCGTGGGGATTGTCCGGCAGATCGGCCAGCAGCGGATGGCTGCCGGGCACGAAGGCCAGTTCGTTCCAGCCCATATGCGGCACCTTCAGCGCCGGATCGGACGGGGTGATGGGCAGAACCTCGCCCTTGATCCAGTCCAGACCGGCATGCACGCCGTGCTCGCGCCCGGTGGTCGCCAGCAATTGCATGCCGACGCAGATGCCCATGAACGGGCGGCCGCGTTCCAGCACCGCTTCGGTCATGGCCGCGACCATGCCGGGCAGGGCATCCAGACCGGCGCGGCAATCGGCGAAGGCGCCGACACCCGGTAGCACCACACGGTCGGCGGCCCGCACCAGCTCGGCGTCGGACGTCACCACGACGGTGGCATCCAGGCCTTCCTCGGCCACCACGCGCTCGAACGCCTTGGCGGCGGACCGCAGATTGCCCGAGCCGTAATCGACGATGGCGACCCGCTGGCTCACAGCGATCCTCCCAGCACGCCCTTGGTCGAGGGCACGGCATCGGCCTTGCGCGGGTCGATCTCGACCGCCGCGCGCAGGGCACGGGCCAGGGCCTTGAAGCAGGCCTCGATGATGTGGTGGTTGTTCTCGCCGTACAGGCATTCCACATGCAGGGTGGCGCCCGCCGCCTGGGCGAAGGCCTGGAACCATTCCTTGAACAGTTCGGTGTCCATCTCGCCCAGCCGGTCCTGGGTGAACTTCACCTTCCAGATCAGATAGGGACGGTTGGACAGGTCGATGGCGACGCGCACCAGGGCTTCGTCCATGGGCACATAGGCGTGACCATAGCGGTTGATGCCCTTGCGGTCGCCCAGCGCCTTGTTGACGGCCTGGCCGATGGCGATGCCCACGTCCTCGGTGGTGTGGTGGGCGTCGATATGCAGGTCGCCCTCGGCCTCGGCCTTGAGGTCGATCAGCGAGTGCCGCGACAGCTGCTCCAGCATGTGGTCGAGAAAACCGATGCCGGTGTCCATGTCGTAACGGCCGTTGCCGTCCAGATCCACCGCGATGGCGATGGAGGTTTCATTGGTCTTGCGCTCGACACTGCCCGTGCGCATAGGGGGCCTCCTTGCTGCTGTCATGGGTTTAGCAGGAAGCGGCCCGCGAAGGAAGGTCGGGGTGGGCGGAATTCAGCACTTGGCAGACGGGCGGGGCTGGGTTACCCAAACCCACGACCGAAAACTGCCGGGACTTGAGACATGTTCGACCGTGTGGCGCGGGCCTTCACCTTCACCGCGATCCTGCTGCTCAACGTCGTCATCGCCCTGGCGGTGGCGGAATGGGGGGCGGGGCTGGCGCTCAAGCAGATCCGCGCGGCCAAGCCGGTCTATATGCTCAGCTATTCCGACGCGGAAATCAGCGCACTCTACAACACCGACCAGCCCGACCGTTACCGCGCCATCATCGACGAGAGCTGGCGCATGGGCGACACCGTCTACAGCCCGTTCGTCGAGTACCGCATGGTACCGTACCAGGGCAAGACCTTCACCATCACCGAAGACGGCTATCGCCCCAACCGCCTGTCCGAGCAGAATTTGCAGCGGCCTGGCCCCAAGGTGTTCGTGTTCGGCGGCTCGACCACCATGGGATCGGGGGTGCGCGACGACGAGACCATCCCGGCGGGCATCGAGCGCGCCCTGCGCACCGCCGGACGCGGCGACGTGCAGGTGTTCAATTTCGGCGTGGTGTCCTATTTCTCGACCCAGGAGATGATCGCCCTGCAACGGCTGCTGACCGCCGGGGTCAAGCCCGACGTGGCGGTGTTCGTGGACGGCCTCAACGATTTCTATTACTGCACCGTGCCCGATCAAAGCTCGTGGTACGAGCGTCTGGTGCAATTGACCCGCGCGCGGTCGCGCATGCCGCTGGGGCTGGAGCTGGCCAACCGGTCCAACGTGGTGCAATTGGCCCGCGCCCTGGGCGGCGACAAGGCGGTCACCACCCGTGAATGGGGCAGCTATTGCCAGGGCGAGGCCGATGTCCGCAAGGTCATCCACCGCCTGGACACCAACCGCCGCATGATCGACGCCATGGCCGAGCGTCTGGGCTTCCAGGCGGTCTTCGTGCAGCAGCCGGTGCCCACCTATGCCTATGACAATGCCAAGCGCCCGGTGCCGGTGAAGGACGAGATGCTGGGCTACCACATCAATGCCAAGACCGGTTATCCGCTGATGGCCGAAATGCGGAAGCAGGGCACGCTGTGGACCCGCAACCTGTTGTGGCTGGCCGAGCTGGAGCCGAAGAACAACGCCTATGTGGACACCGTCCATTACAGCCCGGCCTTCAACGACCTGATCGGCGCCAAGGTGGCCGAGGAAATTCTGCGCCGGGGTCTGCCCAAGTAAGCAAACCGTCCTATCTAAAGCTCATCCTCTTCCGCAAAGGCGTCTTCCATGTCCGAACTTCCTTCCTGGCACGGCACCACCATCCTGTCGGTGCGCAAGGGCGGCCGCGTGGTCATCGCCGGTGACGGCCAGGTTTCGCTGGGCCAGACCGTGATCAAGGGCAATGCCCGCAAGGTCCGCCGTATCGGCGGCGGCACCATCCTGGTGGGCTTCGCCGGCGCCACCGCCGACGCCTTCACCCTGCTGGAACGGCTGGAAGGCAAGCTGGAGAAGCATCCCGGCCAGTTGACCCGCGCCTGCGTCGAGCTGGCCAAGGACTGGCGTACCGACCGTTACCTGCGCCGCCTGGAAGCCATGATGGCGGTGGCCGACAAGGACGTGTCGCTGGTCCTGACCGGCCAGGGCGACGTGCTGGAGCCCGAGGACGGCATCATCGCCATCGGCTCGGGCGGCAATTACGCCCTGGCCGCCGCCCGCGCCCTGATCGACACCGACATCGACGCCGAGGCCATCGCCCGCAAGGCTATGCAGATCGCCGCCGACATCTGCGTCTATACCAACACCAACATCCTGGTGGAGAGTCTCTGAGCCATGCCCTCATCCTTCTCCCCCCGTGAAATCGTCTCGGAACTGGACCGTTTCATCGTCGGCCAGAACGACGCCAAGCGTGCCGTCGCCATCGCACTCAGGAACCGCTGGCGCCGCCAGCAATTGTCCGACGGCCTGCGCGAGGAAGTTCTGCCCAAGAACATCCTGATGATCGGCCCGACCGGCGTCGGCAAGACCGAGATCGCCCGCCGCCTGGCGCGGCTGGCCCAGGCGCCGTTCCTCAAGGTCGAGGCCACCAAGTTCACCGAAGTGGGCTATGTGGGCCGCGACGTGGAACAGATCGTCCGCGATCTGGTGGAAATCAGCATCGGCATGACCCGCGAAAAGCAGAAGAAGCAGGTCACCGCCAAGGCCGAGATCGCCGCCGAGGAACGCCTGCTGGATGCCCTGGTCGGCGAGACCGCCAGCCAGGACACCCGCCAGAAATTCCGCAAGATGCTGCGCGAGGGCGCGCTGGACGACAAGGAAGTGGAAATCCACGTCGCCGACAGCGGCGCCGCCGGCATGCCCACCTTCGACATCCCCGGCATGCCGGGCGGCCAGATGGGCATGATCAATCTGTCGGACATGCTGGGCAAGGCGCTGGGCGGCGGCCGCACCAAGCCCCGCCGCCTGAGCGTCAAGGACGCGCAAACGGTACTGTTGGGCGAGGAATCCGACAAGCTGCTGGATCAGGACGCGGTGGTGAAGGACGCCATCTGGGCGGTGGAGAACAACGGCATCGTCTTCATCGACGAAATCGACAAGATCTGCGCCCGTTCCAGCGAACACCATGTGGGCGGCGACGTCAGCCGCGAGGGCGTGCAGCGCGATTTGCTGCCGTTGATCGAGGGCACCACCGTCGCCACCAAGCACGGCAACGTCAAGACCGACCACATCCTGTTCATCGCATCCGGCGCCTTCCATCTGGCCAAGCCCAGCGATTTGCTGCCGGAGCTTCAGGGCCGCCTGCCCATCCGCGTCGAGCTTCAGGCCCTGACCCGCGACGATTTCGTCCGCATCCTGACCGAACCCGAGGCCAGCCTGATCAAGCAATACAAGGCGCTGCTGGCCACCGAGGAAGTGACCCTGGATTTCGCTGAAGACTCCATCACCGCCCTGGCCGATTTGGCCGCCGAGATCAACCGCTCGGTGGAAAACATCGGCGCGCGCCGTCTGCACACCGTGCTGGAACGCCTGCTGGAGGACATCAGCTTCACCGCCCCCGACCAAAGCCCCGGCACGGTGATCACCATCACCGCCGCCATGGTCGAGGACCGGGTCGGTGGTTTGGCGAAAAAGGCCGATCTCGCCAAGTTCATTTTGTAGGGACAAAATATAAATGCGAAGGGGCTTGCCCCTTCGCGCATCCCTGTTCCCTTGGTATGATTGTGGTCATAGGGAATGGGGGGCGCCGTGGCCGACGAAATTCTCAACTTGCTGCAAAGCCTGAAGCCCAGCCGCCGGACCTTGGCGGCGGGGGAAAGCCTGTTCGCCTTTGGCGACCCGGCCAATGCGCTGTTTCATGTGGAACAGGGCAGCATCCGCATGATGCGGGCCGGAGTGCCGCTGCATACCGCCGAGGCCGGGACCGCCTTTGCCGAATGGGCATTGTTCACCGAAACCTGCCCATGCGACGCGGTGGCGGAAGCCGACACGGTGGTGCTGACCTTCGCGAAAACCCCAGTGCTGCTGCAACTGAAAGCCCATCCCGACATCGCCCTGGCCTTCGCCGCCTTTCTGGCCCGCGACCTGCACCGCATGCGCGGGCGGCTGGAACTGGTGCGGCAGAAAAGCGCCCGTGACCGCGTGCTGGGCTATCTGGTGCGTGCCGGGGCCGCCGACCGCGCCGTCACCCTGCCGCGCACCCTGACCGAGGTGGCGCGCGATATCGGCATCACGCGCGAGGCGCTGTACCGCACCCTGGCCAAGCTGGTGCAGGACGGCAGCGTGACCCGCGAGGGCACCCGGACTTTTCGGCTGCTGGCCTGATCAGGCGCATTTGCGCGCCGGGATCACCCCCGGAAGCGCGTCGTGCCGCCAGTCGAACCTGTCGGGATCGATCAGGCCATCGACCACCGCCACCATGTATTGCGCCACGCGGGTGCAGTCGAACATGGCGTGATAGGCGGCCCATCCCCGTTGCGCCACGGCACGGCAGGCGACATCGTCGCGGCCAAAGCGGTCCAGAATATCCACCAGCCCCTCGGGCGTGTCGTAAAAGGCGATTTCGTCCTCGGAAAACAGCCGATCGAAGCCACTGGCCCGTTCCATGGTCACCAGCACGCCATTTCCCGCCAGATGGGCCATGCGGTCCGAGGAATACCAATGCACATCATTCCGGCGGCTGATGTTCAGGCCGATCCGCGAACTGGCCAGCACCGGCATGCAGGCGGTGCCCTCCAGTTGCGGGGTATCGATTCCCGGGGTCACGAAGCGCAAGGCCGGAAAGCGCTGCCGCAAATCGGCAACCAGGGCCGCCGGGGCGATTTCCGTCCCGCAATGATTGCGGGTGAAATGGGCCGAGCCGACCGCGTAGAACACGTCGCAATCATGGGAAGACGCGGCAAAGGCACGGCCGCTTTCGATGCTGGGATCGGTAGCATTGGGCAGATAGGCGACACGTGCACCGTCCGCCGCCAGCGCCCGCAAGGACGCCCCGCCGGTGGTGACGAAGGTGACGTCCACCAGCCTGCTTTTCGAACGGATGCGGTCCACATTGTCCGGGTTGAACAACGCATCCACGTTCCATTGCGCCAGCCGTACATTCGGCAACAAATCGCGGATGGCCGCCACCGTCTCGGCATTGATGGTGTCGGCATGGCCGAACAGCACCATATCGGGGCGCAGATTGCGCACCAGCGTCAGCAAACGACGATTGGCCCCCCGCCGCCCGACCTTACGCGACAGCAATGGCGTCGCCGCCCGCGCGGCATCCCGGTCGCTGAACGTCACCACATTGTGCCCGGCCCGGATCAGGCCGTTGGTCAGCTTGTATTGCAGGGCGGTAAAACCCGCGCCCTTCAAGCGATCCGAAAAATTGGCGACATGCAGAATGGTATGCACGGAAAATCTTCACGAAAGGTGGGGGGGGACGGTCACCATATGGTCAGCCCCCTCATCTTATCAATACAAACTATCGGATTATTTTTATTGGCTTCATGATGTTTTGAAATAGGCATAAACACATCAATGAATATATATAATATATTTAAAGACAACTGTTAGACGTTCTTAGATAACCCGCAGACGTTCGAGCAGCGCCACAACTACATCATCCGGTAAAGACCCGATAGATTGCGCCAGCCGGTTCGCCAATTCGGTGTGCTCGGGGGACAATCCGGCGGTATCGATGGTGACGCGGGGATGGGACAATTCGGCCAGCCGCTTCAATTCCTCGGCTTCGTCCCAGATACAGCCCAGATATCCGGCGATCTGCATCACCAGCCCCGGCGCCGGACGGCCGCGATTGCCGTGTTCCAGCGCCGACAGATAGGCCGACGAAACATTGAGGTCGGCGGCCATCTGCTTGAGCGAGATGCCCTTGGCGTCGCGCAGGGCGCGGACCTTGGCGCCGAACGGGGTCATGGCCTAGCGCCGCCTTTTGATCAGCACGTACAGCGCGCCCTCGCCGCCGTGCTGGGGGCGGGCGGTGGAAAAACCCAGGATGCGCTCGCGACAGGGCGATTGATTGAGCCAGCGCGGCACGTTGGCGCGCAGCACGCCGGTTCCCTCGCGGTAACCCTTGCCGGTAATGACCAGCAGACAACGGCGGCCACCATCGTAGGCGCGGGCGACGAACCCCACCAGGGCGGCATGGGCGGTGTCCTGGGTCATGCCGTGCAGGTCCAGACGGCCATCGATGTCCATCTCGCCGCGCTTCATGCGCTCGGCGGAGCGCTTGTCCAGGCCGGGGGTATTGCCGGAACTGAGCGACGGCAGCACCCGCTGCACCGGCGGGACGGCAGGACGCGGCAAAGGCGGCGGCGCGGGGCGCGGAGCGGGTTTTGCCGCCTCGGCTTCCGGTTCCGGCAGCGGTTCTTCGTCCTCGGGCAGAACGCGGCCAGGCAGGGGAGTGGCCGTTCCGGCCACCGCCCGCCAGATGCGGACCTCGTCGGGACTGAGCACGCGGCGACGGCGGCCTCCGGTCATCGCCCGCTTTCCGGCGGCAGGATCTCCTGGGCGGCGGGTTCTTCGGCGGACACCGGTCCGGTCCCGCTCATTTCGGGCGGCACGGGCTGGCCGTCGGCGGGCAGGTTGCGGCGCACGAATTTGCGCCAATCGCCGCGCGGAGCGACGCAAGGCGGCTCGCTGCTGTTCATCAGCACCAGCGCCATGCCACCCAATTGCCACAGCTGGTTCAGATGGGCGGCGCTGTGCTGCACATAGGCCTTGGTGCGGATGCGGATACGCCAGGCCAGGAAATGCTTGATGCCCAGCAGATGGCCCAGGGCGCCCAGGGTCATGGCGACGATGCCGATGGCGACGCCGGTGGCCAGCAGAATGGCCAGGGCCAGCACCATCAGCACCAGCAACGGCAACAGATGGTCCCAGCCGTTGTGAACGGGCGAGCCCTGGAAATCCAGCATGCGCTGGTCGGTATAGATTTCGATGCGGCCCGCAGCGATGGCGTCGCGCAGGCGCTGGTGCAGCTCGTCTTCTTCCTGGGCTTTCTTGGCGCGCCAGTCGGCCATGATGGCACTCATGGTCATTCCCCCTGGGCGACTACCATAAATCGACGGCGGGCTGCGAATCCAGGGCCGCGAGACGGGGCGAGCGCGAGCGCGGCAACATGATCCAATAGCGCCCGGCACTTTTCATGCGCCCGGCCTTCTCGAACGCCGCTTCACCGGCACCCCAGAAGAAGTCGCCGCGCACCACGCCCTTGATGGCGGTGCCGGTGTCCTGGGCCACCATCAGCCGCCGCAGCGGCTTGCCCGAAGGCTCGACGGTGTCGAGGAACAGCGGCACGCCCAGCGGAATGAAGCGGGTATCCACCGCCAGCGAGCGTTCCGGGGTCAGCGGCACACCCTCGGACCCGATGGGGCCGTCGCCGCCGATGGGGCGATAGAACACATAGCGCGGGTTCTGCGCCATCAGCACCTTGGCCTGTTCGGGATTGGCCTTCAGCCAAGCCCGCACGCCGGGCATGGAGGAATCCTCGATCAGGCCCTTATCGCGCAGGATCTTGCCGATGCCGACAAATTTGTGGCCGTTGGTGCCCGCCACCGCCAGACGCAGCACGCTGCCGTCTTCCAGCCGGATGCGGCCCGAGCCCTGGATGTGCAGGATATGGGCGTCCACCGGATCGGCCACCCAGGCCACCGGCACCGCCACCGGCCCCAGGGCGCCGTTCTCGATCTCGGCGCGGGTGGGATAGGGCTCGAACCGGCCGCCGATCACCCGACCCACCTGCGGCTCGCCACCCTGGCCGTCGCGCACCACCAGATCGCGCGGCTTGCCCAGGATCGGCACGGAATAGCGGGCGGTACGCGTGCGCGAACCGTCCAGCTCGGGCTCGAAATAGCCGGTGAACATGCCGTCGGAGCGGCCGTTATTGGTCACCAGGAACGGCGTGAACCAGTTTTCGAAGAACGCACGCACGCCGTCATGGTCAACGGCGGCCAACCGCCGCGCCGCAGAACAGGGCGCGTACCAATCGGCCACCGTGCCGCCAGCGCCGTCATTGCCGACACTCTTTTCCGGCGGCAATTTGCCCAGGCGGTCGCACGAGCGCAGCAAGGCGGGCAAGGCGGCGCCGGGGGCGTCGTCCTGCCAGCCGGGCAGGTCCGAGAAGGCGGCGGGGCGCAGATCGGCGCGGTCGGGACCGGACGGCGCCACCCCACCGGCGGGCGGCCACGGCGCCGGGGCGCGCACAGGCGCCTCGGCACAGGCGGCGACGGCCAGGACCAGCAACAGGGACGACAGGCGGCGCATGGACAATACCTTCCGTCAGGCGCGGCTGCCGGTTTGGTCCTCGGCAGCGCGGGTGGCCACCAGCTGCCAGTTGGGATCGGACATGCGGGTGTCGCGCTGGAAGGTCCACAGATCGACCACGTCGATAACCCGGTTGGGATCGCCGTCCACGATGCGGCCTTCGCTATCCTTGACCGCGTTCACCTGTTCCGAGACGAACCGCACCGTGACCTCTGCCATGGTGCCATTCATGCGGGCGTCCGCCGCCTTGACCTCGCGGATGCCCATCAGCTCGCTGATCAGGGTCTCGCCCGCGCGGTCGCGCGCCGCGATGGCGTCGGCGAAGGGGCGGTAGACGCCGTCGGCCAGCAGCGGCCGCAGGGTGCGCAAATCGCCCTCGGCATAGGCCTGCACGATCATCTCGAACGCCATGCGGGCACCGGACAGGAACGGATCGAGACGGAACGACGGATCGACCGCGCGGATTTCCCCCACGCCCTCGCCCAGTACGCCGGGCGGCAGAGGTTCGTCATCCTCGGTCGGCGCCGGGCGCTGCCGGGCGGAATCCAGATCGACCACGTTGTCGGCATCCTTGTCGCGTTCCCATTGTGCCGGGGGGCGCTCGGTGCCGGTGCGTTTTCCCAGCACGCTGCGCAGACGCAGAACCAGCGCCACCGCGACCACGGCAAAAAAAACGATGTCGAGAAGATAGGAATCGCCGCTCATGGACCTACTTTTCGGGAAGAAGCGAGCAAAACCGCCCGTTTCGCGTTATGATCCCAACAGATAAGCCCGAGAAAGGCAAAGAGCAAGCATGGCTTGGTTGGTTTTGGCGGCGATCATCGCCGTACCTGTGGTGGAAATCGCGCTGTTCATCCAGTCGGCCCACTGGATCGGCATTCTGCCCACCATCGCCCTGGCCCTCGGCGCCGGAATCCTTGGCATGGCCCTGCTGCGCCGCCAGGGGCTGGAGGTGCTGTTGCGCACCCGCGCCCAGATGGACCGCGGCGAGGTGCCGGTGGGCGAAGTCTTCGACGGCGTCTGTCTGGCCCTGGCGGGCGTGCTGCTGGTGCTGCCCGGCTTCCTGAGCGATGTCGTGGCGCTGGCCCTGCTGTTGCCGCCGGTGCGTCTGGCCCTGCGCGGGCTACTGCTGGCCCGCATGGTGGTCAGCGGCGCGCCAGCCCATTCCGGCCCACAGGTGATCGAGGCAGAATACAAGGTGGTGGATGGGGATAAATAGCCCCGGCGGTTGTACCGTTTCCTGATCCGTGTTAGCCATCGGCAGCGCCCGAATCTAGGAAACGCGAGCATGACCGACACCAACAATTCCCAATCCGCCCTGCCGCCGCTGGTTGTCAACGGCCAGTATGTGAAGGACCTGTCCTTCGAGGTTCCGGGTGCCCCGGCGATCTTCGCCGAGATGCAGGGTCAGAATCCAAATATTCCGATCCATGTGGACATCAACGCCCAGCAGCTGCACGAAAACACCTACGAGGTCGCGCTGCATCTCAAGGTCGAGGCCAAGCTGGAAGACGGCCGCCCGGTGTTCATCGTCGAGCTGGTCTATGGCGGCATCTTCACCGTCAACGTCGCCCCCGAGCACGTCCAGGCCATGCTGCTGATCGAATGCCCGCGCCTGCTGTTCCCGTTCGCGCGCAACATCATCGCCGACATGACCCGCGACGGCGGTTTCCCGCCGCTGATGATCCAGCCGATCGATTTCATTCAGCTGTACCGCGCCCGCATGGAGGCCGCCGAAGGCGAGACCGTCGGCAACGCGTAGGAATTGGAAGGGATCGGCGAAGGCCGCCGGTCCCTTTTTCCTACCAACGCTTGGAATGGACGTCATGGACCCTGTGCATGATCTGAACCATGTCCATGAAATCGTCCGCAAGCTCTCGTATCTGGAGCGGGACCGCGACGTTCAGTTCCTGCGCGATGATTACGCGGGAATTCTGAACCGCCATTCCGATAGCCTTCAGCCCAGCCACGGCTTGTGGCCCATTCTGATCCACATGTTGATCTGCTGCGGCGAACACGCCATGGCAATCCGCGCCATGCGGATGCTGATCGCCCACGGCGTCCTGTGCGGCGACATGAAAAATGCGCTGGGCCTGTTGGAACGCGGCGAGGTCATTCCCGCCGCCTATGTCGCCCGCGGCATCGATTCCTACAATACCGAGATTATCGCCTACGACGCCCATCTGTTGCCCACGCCCGTCATGGATGCGGTTCTGGCCCTGCCGACCGATGCCAAGATACTGGATTTGGGATGCGGCACCGGTTTGACCGGCCAGGTGCTGCGCCGAGCCGGCTTTCAAGGGCAGATGGTCGGAATCGACATGGTCGCCGAGATGATCGCCGGAATCCCATCCGGGCTTTACACTCATCTGGCCGTTTCCGATGCCTGTCACTGGCTGGGGGAGCACTCCACCGTCTGGGATGGCATCGTTTCATTTAGCGTTTTCGTGCATTTTCCGGAATCCGTCGCCAGCCGGATCATTGCTCTGGCCGCTCAACGGCTGCGCCTGGATGGCTTCCTGGCGTTCAACGCGCCCGAAAAGGACGCGCCGATCCTGCATGCCCTGTCCTTGGCCAAGGCCACCACCCTGATTGATCAGGCCGGATTGGACCTGGAAGCGATCAAGCGGGATGAAGAACGGACCACCTATCTGTGCCGCAAGGTATCGGAAACGCTGGCGTAATCCCTGATTTCCTGCCCGGAACCCAGCCAGCCGCCGTATCAGGAAGGCAGTTGGAGCGGAGCCGGGATTATATGATCGAGATCACTCAATTTAACGATCTGCGCGTCCGTCTGGACAAGGTGCGCAATGCCCGCGCAGCACTTGGGCCCGGTGATACGGCCCATACCCTCAATATCCCCTATGCCACCCGCGCCCCCTGGCTGGACGATGCCGCCTTCATGCATCTGCATGGCGTTGTCCACGGCCACACCCTGGTGGATATTTATCGCTGTCACGAATTGTGGGACCTGGCCGGGCAGATGGCCTCGGTTCCCGGCGATTTTCTGGAAGTGGGCGTCTGGCGTGGCGGCACCGGCGCCATCCTGGCCGCCGCCGCCGCCCGCCTGCCGGAACCACGGCTGGTGCATCTGTGCGACACCTTCACCGGCGTGGTGAAGGCCGGTGATCTTGATCCCGATTATAGCGGCGGCGAGCACGCCGACACGTCCGAGATGACGGTGATCGATCTGATGAACGGTCTGGGCCTGCAGAACGTAAGGCTGCGAAAGGGTATTTTCCCCGACGACAGCGCCGCCCAGGTCGGTGACGGCCCGTTCTGCCTGTGCCATATCGACGTGGACGTGCACGATTCCGCCCGCGACATCCTGGATTGGGTATGGCCGCGCCTGAGCGTCGGCGGCGCCGTGGTGTTCGACGATTACGGCTTCATCACCTGCCGCGGCATCGCCCTTCTGGTGGATGCCCTGCCGCCGCTGGCCGGGCGGCTGGTGTTGCGCAACCTCAACGGCCATGCGGTGCTGATCAAGACCGCCGGGGCATAATCACGACGCTTCGGGTTCCGGTTCACGCAGCCAGATCGGCTTTTTCAGCTTGGCGATGAAGGCGGAATGGGCTTCCAATTCCTCGGGCGTCGCGGCATGGGGGCGAGGCTCGCGGCGTTCGCGCACCACCTGGACCTGGGCGGCGGATTTGGAGCCCGACAGGCCCAGCTCGAATCCCGGCTGGCGGCCGCCGATCAGCTGCAGATAGACCTCGGCCAGCAATTCCGAATCCAGCAGCGCGCCGTGGAAGGTCCGGTTGGAATTGTCGATCTCGAACCGGCGGCACAGCGCGTCCAGATTGGCGGGCGAGCCGGGGAATTTCTTGCGCGCCATGACCACCGTGTCGATGGCCCGGCTCATGGGCAAAGCGGGAAAGCCCAGGCGGGCGAATTCGGCATTGATGAATTTCATGTCGAATTCGGCGTTGTGGATCACCAGCACGTCGTCGCCGATGAACTTGCGGAAATCGGCGATGATTTCGGCGAAGATCGGCTTGTCGGACAGGAACTCGCTGGACAGGCCGTGCACCTTGAACGCCTCTTCCGGCATGCTGCGTTCGGGATTGATGTACTGGTGATAGACATTGCCGGTGGGCAGATGGTTGATCAGCTCGACACAGCCGATTTCCACGATGCGATCGCCGGTGATGGGATCGAAGCCGGTGGTTTCCGTATCGAGGACGATCTCGCGCATGGCTCTCTTTTGGCTCAGGGGGTTTGGCGCAGCACTGTGACGATGCGCTTCAATCCGCGCAAGACCGGAGCCTTGCCCGCACCGCTGGGCAGAACGAAATCGGCGCGGCGGCGTTTTTCCCGGTCGGGCATCTGCTGGGCGCGGATGGCGGCCAGTTTGCCAGCATTCATGCCGGGGCGGCGCAGCACCCGCTGCGCCTGAAGAAAGGCCGGACAGGACACCACCGCCACCGCGTCGCAGCGCCGCTCGCCGCCGGTTTCGAACAACAGCGGGATGTCCAGCACCACCAGCCGGGTATGGCGGCGGCGGTGCCGTTTCAGGAACGCGGTTTCGGCGCGGCGCACCAGCGGATGCAGGATGGCCTCGAGCCGCCGCAATTCCGCCGGTTGGCCGAACACCCGCCGTCCCAATTCCTGGCGGTCCACCGCACCATCCCGCACCACGCCGGGAAAAGCCCGCTCAATGGCCGCCACCGCCGCGCCACCCGGCGCCAGCAAGCGGTGCACGGTGGCATCGGCGTCGTGCACCGGCACCCCCAGCCGTCGCAACATCGCGGCAGCAGTGGATTTGCCCATGCCGATGGAACCGGTCAGGCCCAGGATCTTCATCTTATCCCAGCACGTAAGCGCGCAGGGCGGGCGTCACCTCGGGCCGGGCGCCGAACCACGCTTCGAAGCCAGGCAAAGCCTGCCACAGCAGCATGCCCAAACCATCCACCGCCCGGTTGCCACGGGCCGCCGCCGCCACCAGCAGATCGGTCATCAGCGGCGCATAGACGATGTCGTTGACCACCGCATGCAGCGGCAAGGCCGCCAAATCCAGCGCCAGCGGCGGTTGTCCGGTCATGCCCAGGGTGGTGGTGTTGACCAGCAATCCGGCCCCGGCCAGGGCATCGGCGGCCTTGTCCCACTCCACCACGGTGAAGCGGCCGCCGATCTCCGCCGCCAGCTTTTCCGCGCGGTCGCGCGAGCGGTTGACCAGACGGATGTCCGGCACGCCCGCATCCACCAGCGCGGCACAGACGGCGCGGGCGGCGCCACCGGCGCCCAGCACCACCGCCGGTTCCGCCGCATTCCAGTGCGGCGCGCCGTGGCGCAGGTTTTCCAGAAAGCCGAAGGCGTCGGTATTGCGGCCTTCGATGCTGCCATCGGGCCGCACCACCAGGGTGTTGACGGCACCGATGCGGCGGGCCAGCGGCTCGACGTGATCGGCCAGGGCCAAGGCCTGTTCCTTGTGCGGCACTGTGACGTTGGCCCCGGCGAAGCCCATGCGCGGCAAGGCGCGCAGCACCTGCTCGAAATCCTCGGGTTTCACCGCCAGCGGCACATAGGCGCCGTCGATGCCCAGATGCTTGAGCCAATAGCCGTGCAGGCGCGGCGAGCGCGAATGCCCGACCGGCCAGCCGATCACCCCCGCCAGTTTGGCCTTGCCGGAAATGCTCATGGCTTCAGAACTCCGTTTTCACGCAGGAAATCCAGCAGCGGCAGCAGCGGCAGGCCAAGGATGGTGAAATGGTCACCCTCCACCGCCCGGAACAGCTGCGCCCCCAGCCCTTCCAGCTGATAGGCGCCGACCGAGGACAGAACCGCCGCACCGACCCGCTCCAGATAATCATCCAGGAAGGCATCGGAAAAGCGCCGCATGTCCAGCCGCGCTGAATCGGTGTGGTGCCACAGCCGCTGGCCGTCGCGCAAAGCCACCACCGACGACACCAGACGATGGCTTTTATCGCGCAGCGCCAGCAATTGCGCGCGGGCGGCCTGCCGGTCGGCGGGCTTGTCGAACCAGTGCCGCTCGCATTCCAGCATCTGATCGGCGCCGATGACGATGGCGCCGGGATGGCGGGCCGAAACGCGGGCAGCCTTGAGTTCGGCCAGCACCTCGGCGACACGGGCGGGATTGTCGGTTTCGGCCCGCATGGCCTGTTTGACCGCCGCCTCGTCCACCGGGGCGGTATCCACCACGAACGGCACCCCGGCGTTTTCCAGCATCGCCCGGCGGGTGGCCGAGCCCGAGGCCAGGACGATCACTTGCCGCCCTCCTGCTTGGAAATATGCTGACCATGCAATTGGATGATGGTGGCCGAGGCTTCCTCGATGGAGCGGCGGGTGACGTCCACCACCGGCCAGCCGTGGCGCGAGAACAGGCGGCGGGCCGAGGCCACTTCCTCGCGCACCTTCTCGAACTGGGCGTAGTCGGATTCCTCGTCATGATTGAGGAAACGCAGGCGGGCGCGGCGGATGTCGGACAGGCTTTTCGGGTCCTTGGTCAGACCCACCACCAGCGGGCGGCGCAGGCTTTCCAATTGCTGGGGCAGGGGCACGCCCGGCACCAGGGGATAATTGGCGCATTTATAGCCGCGGTTGGCCAGATACATGCAAGTCGGCGTCTTCGAGGTGCGCGACACACCGATGACCACGATATCGGCCTCTTCCAGGTCGTCCAGCAACTGGCCGTCATCATGATTCAGGGTGAATTGCATGGCGTCGATGCGGGCGAAATATTCAGCGTCCAGCACGTATTGGCGGCCGGGGGTGGCGTGCATTTCCGCCCCCAGATAGCCAGCCAGCGCCCCCAGCACCGGGTCCAGCACCGGAATGCACGGCACATGCATGCGGCGGCAGGCTTCTTCCAGGATGCCGCGCACCGCCGTATCCACCAGGGTGCACAACACGATGCCAGGATTGTCCTCGATGCCCGCGATCACCCGTTCCACCTGGCCTTGGCTGCGCACCAGCCACCAATTGTGCTGGATGGCGTGCACGCCTTCGAACTGCACCATGCAGGCGCGGGTGACGGAAGTGACGGTCTCGCCGGTGGCGTCGGACACCAGATGGAGATGGAAGCTGCGCATGATCCTGTGGATACCGTGGAATCGTGGGGATAAGCCGGGGGTTTGGACCAGGGACGAAAAAAGCACACCCGTTGTCCTGTGTGCCATCCCATGGACCGCCCCCCTGGGGACGAAGAATCTCCGCCCCGCGACAATAGCGTGAATCCTTGGCGGCGGCATCCGCTTTCCCCGGCTTTCCCCGTTTTGCGAAACCGGCGGAAATACAGGGATTCCAGCGCGAGTCGGGATTCACCCACAGCTTATCCACAGAACAAGGGCGGCGATCCGCCATTGGGGGACAGCTTTGTGGATAAGCTGTGGAGCGAGTCCAATCCCCGATGTCCACAGGCACCCACAACCTCAGCCACCTTTTCTCATAGAAATAAACCTTGTATGACCTAGCACCGGATAACCCGGAAAGGCACCGCCGTGACCAGCAAGCCCAGCAAGCGATTCCTTCAGGCCCTCGCAGGGGAAACCCTGACTCCGCCGCCGTTCTGGCTCATGCGCCAGGCTGGCCGTTACCTGCCGGAATACCGCGCCACCCGCGCCGAGGCCGGAAGCTTTCTGGATCTCTGCTACAATCCCGAACTGGCAGTCGAGGTCACCCTTCAGCCGCTGCGCCGCTATGGCTTCGACGCCGCCATCCTGTTTTCCGACATCCTGGTAATCCCCGATGCGTTGCGGCAGCGGGTTGCCTTCAAGGAAGGCGAAGGTCCGGTGTTGACACCCATTCGCTCGGCAATGGATCTGGATGCCCTGAACATCTCGGGCCTGCACGACCACCTGGCGCCGGTCTACGCGACCGTGAAGGGCCTTTCCGGGGCCATCCCCCAGGAGACCGCGCTGATCGGCTTCTCCGGCGCTCCCTGGACCGTGGCGACCTATATGATCGAGGGGGGCGGGTCCAAGGACTTCAATCAGGCCAAGCGCATGATGTGGGGCCAGCCCGAGCTGTTCGCCCGCCTGATGGATTTGCTGGTCGAGGCCACCGGCCAGTATCTGATCCGCCAGATCGATAACGGCGCCGAGGCCATCCAGATTTTCGACACCTGGGCCGGCGCCCTGCCCGAGACCGAATTTCGCCGCTGGGTGATCGAACCGGCTCGCCAACTGGTCGAGCGCATCCATTCCGAACGTCCCGGCGTGCCGGTGATCGGTTTCCCGCGCGGCGCGGGCATCCTGTACGAGGCCTATGTCACCGAGACCGGTGTGGATGGCGTCAGCCTGGATTCCTCGGTGCCGCTGGATTGGGCCGCCGAGAAGCTGCAGACCAAGTGCACGGTGCAGGGCAATCTGGACCCCATCCTGGTGGTGGCGGGCGGCGAGGCCCTGGATGCGGGCATCGACCGGGTGCTGAAGGCGCTGGGCAAGGGGCCGTTCATCTTCAACCTGGGCCACGGCATCATTCCGCCGACCCCGCCGGAGAATGTGGCGCGGCTGGCCGAGCGGGTGAAGAACTGGCGGGGATAAGCCCATGAGCAAGACGGCGGTCATTCTGTTCAACCTGGGCGGCCCGGATTCGCTGGAGGCGGTCGAGCCGTTCCTGTTCAACCTGTTCAACGACCCGGCCATCATCGGTGCGCCGTCGTTGATCCGCCGTCTGCTGGCCCGCTTCATTTCGAAAAAGCGCGGACCGGTGGCGCGCGAGATTTATGCCCAGATCGGCGGCAAATCGCCGCTGGTCGAGGAAACGGACAAACAGGCCCGCGCCCTGGAGCAGGCACTGGGTGACGGCTATCGGGTGTTCGTGGCCATGCGCTACTGGCATCCCTTCGCCGCCCAGGCGCTGCAAGAGGCTCGGCAATGGGGTGCCGAGCGGGTGGTGCTGCTGCCGCTCTACCCCCAATTCTCGACCACCACCAGCCGGTCCTCGCTGCGGGAATGGCGCAAGCTGGCTGCCGATTGGCCGGTGCCGACCGAGGCGGTGTGCTGCTATCCCGACGAAACCGGGCTGGTGGCCGCCATCGCCGACCTGATCCGGCCCGGTTACGTCCAGGCTTCGGCCTCGGGCAAGCCGCGCGTCCTGTTTTCCGCGCACGGCCTGCCGCAAAGCGTGGTGGATAAGGGCGATCCCTATCCCAAGCACGTGGAACAGACGGCACGGGCGGCAGTGGCGGCGCTGGGCATCCCCGAGCTGGACTGGATCGTCTGTTACCAAAGCCGCGTCGGTCCCATGAAATGGATCGGCCCGTCCACCGAGGCCGAGCTGGAGCGGGCGGGCGAGGATGGCGTGCCGGTGGTGGTGGTGCCCATCGCCTTCGTATCCGAGCATTCCGAGACGCTGGTCGAACTGGACATCGAATACCGTCACCGCGCCGAAGGCCTGGGCATCCCCGCCTATGTACGGGTTCCGGCGCTTGGTCATCACCCCGATTTCATCGCCGGTCTGGCCCGGCTGGTGCGTGATCCGGCGGGCTTGCGCGGCAAGGGCTGCGCGGCGGCTGGGCAACGCTGCCCGTTTCAGGAGGAAGCATGATGAGCGGCGAAGGCTATTTGTGGCTCAAGGCCCTGCATGTGATTGCAGTCATATCGTGGATGGCCGGTCTGCTCTATCTGCCGCGTCTGTTCGTCTATCATTGCGAAGTGGCGCCGGGCTCGGAGACCTCGGAAAAATTCAAGGTGATGGAGCGCCGCCTGCTCAAGGCGATCATGACTCCGGCCATGGTGGTGGCCTGGGCCGCCGGTCTGTGGCTGGCCGTCAGCGGCGGGCTGTTCCATGACGGATGGTTTCACGTGAAACTAACCCTCGTGGTGCTGATGACCGTCGCCCACCACATGATGACGCGCTGGAAAAATGATTTCGCCGCCGACCGCAATACACGGCCGCAACGTTTCTTCCGCATCGCCAACGAGGTGCCCACCCTTTTGATGATTTTTATCGTCATCCTGGTGATCGTGAAGCCGTTTTGAAGAAAAAGCGCCGGGAAGCGCGCAAATTCACGTTTGACAGCATGGCGGCCTTTGGCTAAAGCTTCCCCATTCAGGGGCCGCCATTCGGTCCTTCCTTCCCAAATCGTCATCTTCCGCGCATTCCCCCCGGCCATTCGACGGCCCGGGCCTCGCCTTCGAGGCGACAGGCGTGTGAGCACTCAGACGGACAATTCCCAATGCATCTTCAAGAACTCAAGAAGAAAACCCCCGCCGAGCTGCTCGCGTTCGCGGAGGAACTCCAGATCGAGAACGCCAGCACCCTGCGCAAGCAGGACATGATGTTCGCGATCCTCAAGCAGTTGGCCGACAACGACACGCCCATCTACGGCGACGGCGTGCTGGAAATCCTGCAGGACGGTTTCGGCTTCCTGCGCAGCCCCGAGGCGAATTATCTGCCGGGTCCCGACGACATCTATGTCAGCCCCAGCCAGGTCCGCCGTTTCGGCCTGCGCACCGGCGATACGGTCGAGGGCCAGATCCGGTCGCCCAAGGATGGCGAGCGCTATTTCGCCCTGCTGAAGGTCAACACCATCAATTTCGAGCCGCCGGAAAACGTGCGGCATCGCATCAATTTCGACAATCTCACGCCGCTCTATCCGGATGAGAAGCTGAAGCTCGAGATCGACGATCCGACCAAGAAGGATCTGACCACCCGCGTCATCGATCTGGTCGCGCCGCTGGGCAAGGGGCAGCGCGCGCTCATCGTGGCGCCGCCGCGCACCGGTAAGACGGTGATGATGCAGAACATCGCCCATGCGATTTCCGCCAATCATCCCGACGTCTATCTGATCGTGCTGCTGATCGACGAGCGCCCCGAGGAAGTGACCGACATGGCCCGCTCGGTGCGGGGCGAGGTCATCTCGTCCACCTTCGACGAACCGGCCAGCCGTCACGTCCAGGTCACCGAGATGGTGCTGGAAAAGGCCAAGCGCCTGGTCGAGCACAAGCGCGACGTGGTCATCCTGCTGGATTCCATTACCCGTCTGGCCCGCGCCTATAACACCGTCGTGCCCAGCTCGGGCAAGGTGCTGACCGGCGGTGTGGACGCCAACGCCCTGCAGCGCCCCAAGCGCTTCTTCGGCGCCGCCCGTAACATCGAGGAAGGCGGTTCGCTGACCATCGTTGCCACCGCGCTGATCGACACCGGTTCGCGCATGGACGAAGTGATCTTCGAAGAGTTCAAGGGCACCGGTAATTCGGAACTGATCCTGGACCGCAAGCTGTCGGACAAGCGCACCTTCCCGGCCATCGACATCACCCGTTCCGGCACCCGCAAGGAAGAGCTGCTGGTGGACAAGGGCGTGTTGTCGAAGATGTGGGTGCTGCGCCGCATCCTGATGCCCATGGGCGTGGTCGACGCCATGGAATTCCTGGTGGACAAGCTCAAGCATTCCAAGAACAACTCGGACTTCTTCGAGGCGATGAACTCGTAAGAAGACCGCCTGAACGGAAAAGGCCGCCTCCCATCGGGAAGCGGCCTTTTTCATTTATTGGTGCCGTTTGAGGGGGCGGACCTATCCCAGGTAACACGGATGAACACGAATGGGCGCAGATGGGCACGGATAATCTAAAAATATCCGTGCCCATCCGTGCGCCGCGCAGCGGCATCTGTGTTCATCCGTGTTACCTAGGGCGGGTCCCCACACTCGGACGCATGAATATATCGCTTTCTATTCCCTCGGCTTTTTCAGTCCACGCGTGTTGTGCTGGGCACGGCTTTTCCAATCGTCCACCGGGGCGATATCGTCCAGGCTGGGGTGGGTGTGACCGTGGACCGGCGGCAGATCATCGGTAGGAACGTGCAGTTCCTCGGCGGCTTCCTCGGGGCTTTGCCATTGGGTGTGCTTCTGGGCGCGGGCCTTCCAATCGCCGGTATCGACGTGGTGGACCGGTTCATCACCCAGGGGCACCGGATGGCGGGCAAGGTAGGAGGACAGCCAGAAGGTGCCGATCATCGGCGGCACGATCACCAGCAGGAAGCGCAGCGATAGGGTGTAAAAGGCATCGCGGCCACTTTCGATGATGATCTGTTCCTTGCAATCGTAGCGGTCGCGGAAAGTGCCGCCGCACAGGCTCATGCGGTCCTTCAACTGGTCCGAACCGTGGGTTTCCACCGCGCCGTCGGGCAGGGTCACCCACATCAGGAACCCGGCGAGGATCATCCACAGGATGCCGCCGCCGGTGACGAGCATCTTGAGCCGACTACGTTCCGCCCTGGTCATCACCGCCTCCCGTGATCCTTTGCGGATCGGTTATCCGCCCTATTATACGGGAAAGCGGGAAACGGCAAAATTACTTCACCGCGACCCCTTCCAGCCGCAGCAGGAAGGCCTTGGTCTCGGTGCCATCCATGCCGGAATAGCCGCCCAGGCCGCCATTGCTGCCCAGGATGCGGTGGCAGGGGATGATGATGGGGATGGGGTTGCGGCCGCAGGCGCCGCCCAAAGCGCGCGGCGAGGTGCCCAATTCGCCGGCCAGATCACCATAGGTGCGGGTGGCACCGAACGGGATGCGGCTCATGGCCTGCCACACCTTTTTCTGAAAGGCGGTGCCCATGGGGGCCAACGGCAGGTCGAATTCCTTCAGACGCCCCTCGAAATAGGCGTCGAGCTGGTCACGCGCCTGCTCCAGGACCGGAGCGGGAGCGTCTTCGGATTCGGGCGGCCATCCCCATTCCACGGCGATGATGACGCCGTCTTCTTCGAACAGGGTGAGCGGCCCGACCGGGCTGTTATAGGCGAGATAGGACATGACGAAACTTTAGCTCTCCGCCAGGGTGCGCGACAAGTGTGCCGCGTCGGTGACCGGTGCCGCACAGGTGAAACCACGGCAGACATAGGCGGCGGCGTGTCCGCCCACCATGCCCTTACCGTGGGCAGGATGCGCGGCGGGCAGGGCAGGGCCGTCGGCACGCAGCAGCACCAAGGCAGGCAGCGCTGCCTGGGCTGCCGCCAGCACCAGCGCTTCGGTATCGGCGCGGCCAGCAGGACCGGCGATCACCACCTGCACCGGGTCCGACAGCATCTCGAAAGCCGCTAACAGGCTGGTGGTGTTGGCGAAGGCGCCGGAAATTTCGCCCTGGAAGGTGGAGATCAGCCTTTCGGCGCGGTCGGCGAAAGACTGTTCTCCGGTGATCAGGAACAGCCGCACCAGAACCTGGGCCATGATGCCGTTGGCGGCGGGAACGGCGTTATCGTGGATGGGCTTCAGCCGGACGATGACATCCTCGGCATCGGCCGCCGCCTGGAAATAGCCGCCCTGAACCGTGTCCCAATGAACGCGGTCGGCGGCGTCCACCCAGGCGCGGGCGTGGCCGATCAGGGTATCGTCGCCAGTGGCCTGATGCAGCATCAGCGCGGCGCGGGCCATATGGGCAAGGTCGTCCAGCAATCCGACCGGGCGCTGGCGGCCCTGGCACCGGGAATGGGCCAGCCGGTCGCCGGGCAGGGCCATGGCGGTTCGCACGAAATCATAGGCCTTGCGGGCGGCGGCGATCCAGTCGGGGCGCTGGAACACCTGCCCGGCCAGGGCCATGGCGGCGATCATCATGCCGTTCCAATCGGCCAGGATCTTGTCATCACGGCCGGGATGGATGCGTGTTTCCCGTGCTTGCCACAGCACGGCGCGGGATTGGGTCAGCAATTCCTCGGCGCCTTGCGGCTGCGGCTGGTGATTGCGGTGCAGGATGGTGACGCCTTCCCAATTGCCGCCGCGCCGCACGTCATAGGCGGCCTTGAACAGCTTGGCCTGATCCGGGGGCAGCAGGGCATCCACCTGCTCGGGGGTCCAGGTATAGAATCTGCCCTCGATGCCTTCGGAATCGGCGTCCAGGGTGGCGGCGAAGGCGCCGCCCTCGGTCCTCATGTCCCGCAGCAGCCACTCCACCGTTTCGGCCACACGGATGGCGTAAAGCGGCTCACGCGTGCTTTGCCACACTCGGGTCAGCAGCTCGACCAGTTGGGCGTTGTCGTACAGCATCTTCTCGAAATGCGGCACCAGCCAGGTTTCCTCGGTGGCGTAGCGCATATAGCCGCCGCCGAGATGATCATAGATGCCGCCCAGGCTGATGCGGTCCAGGGTCAGGGTGACGCTGTCGGCCAAGGCACGGTCGCCGGTACGCAGCGCGGTGCGCCACAGGAAATCCAACATACCCGGCTGCGGGAATTTCGGTGCGCCTTGTAGGCCGCCGTGTTCGGGATCCATGCGGGTGAGGATCCGCCGTGCTCCCTGGTGCAGCAATTCCAGGTCAAGCTCGCCGCCGCCGCTGAACTGTTCGGTCAGCGCCGATTTCAGAGCGGTGACGTTGTGGCGCACCCGTTGTTGGTCGCGCTCCCAGGTCTCGGCCAGGGCCTTGAGCACATCGGGGAATCCGGGGCGGCCCCAGCGCCCGGCGGGCGGAAAGTAGGTGCCACCCCAGAACGGCTCGGCGTCCGGGGTCAGGAACATGGTCAACGGCCAGCCGCCATGCTGGCCGGTGGCGGCCAGGGCGTTCTGGTAGATGGCGTCCAGATCGGGCCGTTCCTCGCGATCCACCTTGATGTTGATGAAGTGGCGGTTCATCAGGGCGGCGATGGCTTCGTCCTCGAAGCTTTCATGGGCCATCACGTGGCACCAGTGACAGGCGGCATAGCCGACCGACAGCAGGATCGGCTTGTTCTGCGCACGGGCGGCGGCCAGCGCCTCGGCACCCCAGGCCCACCAATGGACCGGGTTGTCGCGGTGCTGGCGCAGATAGGGGCTGGTTTCGTCGCCCAGGCGGTTGGTCATGGAATTGCGGTCTTTCCGGTCGAAGTTGACGCATTCGCGCGCAAAAGCTTAGTTTGGGCCTGTACCGCCCAAACGCAAGCCATGGGAAGGCGAAAGCATGAAGATCACCGTCGATGTGGATTGCACGCCCGAGGAAGCGCGCAGCTTCCTGGGCCTTCCCGATGTGCGCCCCATGCAGGAAGCGATGATGCGGCAAATCCAGGAACGCATGACCGCCAGCCTGTCGGCCATGGAGCCCGAGGCCATGCTGAAGACCTGGCTGCCTGCGGGCGTTCAGGGCATGGAGCAATTGCAGAAGATGTTCTGGGCGCAGTTCGCAGGCGCCGCCCGCCGGGAGAAAAAAGAGTGACCACCGATCCCAAACCCTATTTCCGCCTGCACGCCTTCGTCTGCACCAACCGCCGTCCCGATGGCCACAAGCGCGGGTCGTGCGCGGCGCGGGGTGCCGAGCCGTTGCGCGATTACCTCAAGGCCCGCGCCAAGGAAGCGGGGCTGGAGGATGTCCGCATCAACAGCGCGGGCTGTCTGGACCGTTGCGAGCTGGGGCCGGTGCTGGTGATCTACCCCGAGGGCATCTGGTATTCCTTTCACAGCCACGCCGACATCGACGAAATCCTCGACACGCATCTGGTCAAGGGCGGCCGGGTCGAACGCCTGATGTTGCAGCCGGATCAGCAGAAGCTTTAGAAATCGCCCTCGCCGGGCGCGGCCATCCGGCCGCTTGTGGGCGAAGCCCACCCTCGCATGGCTCGGGCCGCCCTGCGGGCGCCGTTTACCCCTGCGGGGCGGCACGGCCGCCGTCTCAATGGCGGCTGAATGATTCGGATGGATCAGAGACACCTGATACAGGGGCACCTGCGATGACCGCCGGTGCTCCTGGCGCTTTCATGGAAACCATTGCCATGACCCACACCACCATTTTCGCCTTGGCCAGCGCCCCCGGACGGGGCGGCGTCGCGGTCTTTCGCCTGTCGGGGCCGAGAGCGCCCGAGGCGTTGCGTGTTCTGTCCAGCCGCGACCTGCCGCCCGCCCGCAAGGCAATACGGGTGCGGCTGGCGTTGAACGGCGACGATATCGACGACGGTTTGGCGCTGCTGTTCCCCGGCCCCGCCAGCTTTACCGGCGAGGATGTGGTGGAACTGCACGTCCATGGTGGCCGCGCCGTCGCCGCTGCCCTGTCCGAGGCGCTGATGTCGCTGGGACTGGTTCCGGCCGAGCCGGGTGAGTTCTCCAAGCGGGCTTTCCTGAACGGCAAGCTGGATCTGACCCGGGCCGAGGCCATCGCCGATCTGGTGGATGCCGAGACGGCGGCGCAGCGGCGCCAGGCCCTGCGGCAATTGGACGGCGGTCTGGCGGCGCTGGCCGATGGCTGGCGGGCCGAGCTGGTGCGGGCACTGGCGCTGATGGAAGCGGTCATCGACTTTTCCGACGAAGGCGTGCCCGAGGAATTGGTGGGGCAGGTGGGGCACTCCATCGCCGCGCTGATCGCCGACATGCGCGCCCATCTGGTGCAGGGTCAGCGCAGCGAACGGCTGCGCGACGGCATCCACATCGCCATCCTGGGGGCGCCCAACGCGGGCAAGTCCAGCCTGCTCAACCGGCTGGCCGGGCGCGAGGCGGCCATCGTCAGCAGCATTGCAGGAACCACCCGCGACATCATCGAGGTGCATCTGGATTTGCACGGCTGGCCGGTGGTGCTGGCCGATACCGCCGGTCTGCGCGACGCCGCCGAGGAGATCGAGGCCGAGGGTATCCGCCGCGCCCTGGCCCGCGCCGAGGCCGCCGACCTCAAGCTGGCAGTGTTTGATGCCAGCCTGTTGCCCGAATGGGATGCCCCGACGCGGGGGATGGTTGACGGCGACGCAATGGTCGTGCTCAACAAGGCCGACCTTGCCACCGCGCAATTGCCCGACCATCTGGAGGGTCACAAGGTGGTGGCACTGTCGGCCCGGACTGGTGATGGCTTCGATGCCCTGCTGGCGGCACTGGAGCAAGAGGTGGCATCCCGTTATGCGGTGACCGCCGCGCCTGCCTTGACCCGGGCCCGCCATCGGGCGGCGGTCGAGGAATGTGTGGCGGCGTTGGGGCGGTTCGACCCCGATACCGAAATCGAATTGGCGGCCGAGGATTTGCGCCTGGCCGCCGCTGCCCTGGGCCGCATCACTGGCCGGGTGGATGTGGAGGAATTGTTGGACGTGGTGTTCCGCGAGTTCTGTATCGGGAAATGATGGCGGCGCTTTGTTCCGTCATCGCCGGGCTTGACCCGGTAATCCATGGTGGGAAGGGTACGGGCGGTTCCGTGGATGCCCGGATCAAGTCCGGGCATGACGGCCTATGATAGGTGAGGATGTTTCACGTGAAACCTGATGTCGATCTGTCGGCTGACGTGGTGGTGATCGGTGGCGGCCATGCCGGATGCGAGGCCGCCGCCGCCGCTGCCCGCATGGGGGCCAAGACCTTTCTGGTCACTCAGCGTCTGGAGACGCTGGGCGAGATGTCGTGCAACCCGGCTATCGGCGGTCTGGCCAAGGGCCAGTTGGTGCGCGAGATCGACGCCCTGGACGGATTGATGGGCCGCGCCATCGACCGGGCGGGTATCCAGTTCCGCATCCTCAACCGCAGCAAGGGACCGGCGGTGCAGGGGCCGCGCGCCCAGGCCGACCGCAAGCTCTACCGTCAGGCCATGCGGGCGCTTTTGGACGAGACCGCCAATCTGACCCTGGTCCCCGCCACCGCCGAGGATTTGCTGGTGGAGCAGGGCAGGGTGGCCGGGCTGGTTCTGGCCGATGGCCGCCGGATCAAGGCGGGGGCGGTGGTCATCACCACCGGCACCTTCCTGCGCGGCAAGGTTCATTGTGGCGAAAAGACCTGGGCGGCGGGTCGCGTCGGTGACGCCCCCAGCTATGGCCTGTCGGCGGCGCTGTCCCGCTGCGGCTTCGTGTTGGAGCGGTTGAAGACCGGCACACCCGCCCGCCTGGATGGCCGCACCATCGATTGGGCGTCGCTGGAGATGCAGCCGGGCGATGATCCGCCGGTGCCGTTCTCGACCCTGACCGACCGTATCACCGTGCCGCAGGTGGCCTGCGGCATCACCTATACGACGCAGCGCACCCACGACATCATCCGCGCCAATCTGCACCGGGCGCCCATGTATTCCGGTCAGATTCAAAGCGTCGGCCCGCGCTATTGCCCGTCCATCGAGGACAAGATCGTCCGCTTCGCCGACAAGGACCGCCACCAGTTGTTCCTGGAGCCCGAGGGTCTGGACGATCACACCGTTTATCCCAACGGCATTTCCACCTCGCTGCCCGCCGAGGTGCAGGAGCAGTTGATCCATTCCATTCCCGGTCTGGAGCACGTCGCCATCCTGCGGCCGGGCTATGCCATCGAATATGATTTCATCGACCCGCGCGAGCTGCACCGCACCCTGGAGACCCGCCGCGTCGGCGGCCTGTTCCTGGCCGGGCAGATCAACGGCACCACCGGTTACGAGGAAGCGGGCGCCCAGGGTCTGCTGGCGGGTATCAATGCCGCCTGTCTGGTGTCGGGCTCGGCGCCGCTGGTGCTGGACCGCGCCGACGCCTATCTGGGCGTGATGGTGGACGATCTGGTCCATCTGGGCACCCGCGAGCCCTATCGCATGTTCACCTCGCGCGCCGAGTACCGCCTGCTGCTGCGCGCCGACAATGCCGATCTGCGTCTGACGCCCAAGGGCATGGCGGTCGGCTGTGTCGGTGCCACCCGGTCGGAACGCTTCCGTGACAAATCCTCGGCGCTGGAACAGGGGCGGCAACTCCTGGCGGAGTTGAAGGCTTCGCCCAACGTCTTGCGCAAGCAGGGTCTGGAAGTCAATCAGGACGGTGTGGTGCGCTCGGCCTGGGACCTGCTGGCCTATCCCGACATTGATCTGGCGCGGCTGGTGCAGGTGTGGCCGCAACTCGGCAGCTTCGCCCCCGACGTGGCCGAGCAATTGGAGATCGAGGGCAGCTATCGCGCCTATCTGGCCCGCCAGGATGCCGATATCCGCGCCTATCGCCGCGACGAGGACCTGGAATTGCCCGAGGATGTGGATTATGACGCCATCGGCTCGTTGTCCAACGAGGTGCGGCACAAGCTCAAGGCGGCACGGCCGGAAACCCTGTCGGCGGCGGGGCGTATTCCCGGCATTACCCCGGCGGCGCTGACGGCGTTGCTGGCCCATGTCAAACGGCGGGCCAGCGCCTGATTCCACATCTAGTGTTTCACGTGAAACAGACCCACAAGGGCGAACCGAGATGACACCCGAGCAATTCCAGGCCCAGGCGGCTGTTTCACATGAAACCATGGAGCGGCTGCGCGCCTATGCCGACCTGCTGGTGCGTTGGCAAATCCGCATCAATCTGGTCGGCCCCGATACCATCCCCAAGCTGTGGCAGCGCCATTTCCTGGATTCCGCCCAGGTTTTCCCCATTCTTCCACAACCTATCCACAGACTTGTGGACATGGGCTGCGGTGCCGGTTTCCCCGGCCTGGTGCTGGCCATCCTGGGTGTGCCCGAGGTGCATCTGATCGAATCCGATGCCCGCAAATGCGCCTTCCTGCGAGAAGTGGCACGGGTTACCGAGACTCGCGTGATTATCCACAACGCCCGCATCGAACAGGTGCCGCCGCTCTGCGCAGACGTGATGACCGCCCGTGCCCTGGCGTCGCTGGATAAATTGCTGGGGTGGGCCGAACGGCATCTGTTGCCGGAAGGTCACTGTGTCTTTCTAAAGGGCAGGGGGGTGGAAGACGAATTGACCCTGGCCGCCAAAGAATGGAATATCTCGTGCGAGCGGTTCCCCTCGCAGTCGGATCCGTCGGGAACAATCCTCCACCTGAAAGAGGTTCGCCGTGGTCGAGCACAGCACTAGCGTTGCCCCCACGAAGCCCGCCCGCATCATCGCCATCGCCAATCAAAAGGGCGGTGTGGGCAAGACGACAACCACCATCAACCTGGCCACCGCCATGGCCGCCACCAAGAAGAAGGTGCTGATCATCGACCTGGATCCCCAGGGCAATGCCAGCACCGGCCTTGGTATCGACCGCTCGGCGCGTGCGGTCAATTCCTACCATGTGCTGATCGGCGAGGCGCAACTGGCCGACACCGTTCTGCCGACCGAAATCCCCGGCCTGTCGATCGTGCCTTCGGGCGTCGATCTGTCGGGCGCCGAGATCGAACTGGTGGAAATGGAGCGGCGCGAGCAGCGCTTGGCCGAGGCGCTGGGCACAATCGGTTCCTATGATTACGTGCTGATCGATTGCCCGCCGTCGCTGAACCTGCTGACGGTCAACGCCCTGGTCGCCGCCCATGCGGTGATGGTGCCGCTGCAATGCGAGTTCTTCGCCCTGGAAGGCATCAGCCATCTGGTGCAGACCATCGAGCGGGTGCGCCAGGCGCTGAATCCCAGCCTGGAACTGCAAGGCATCGTGCTGACCATGTTCGACAAGCGCAACAACCTGTCGGAAATGGTCGCCGCCGATGTGCGCGAGTTCTTCGGCGACAAGGTCTACAAGACGGTGATCCCGCGCAACGTCCGCATTTCCGAGGCGCCGTCGCATGGCAAGCCGGTGCTGATCTATGACGTCAAGTGCACCGGGTCCGAGGCCTATATCCATCTGGCCTCGGAAGTGCTGAAGCGTGAACGTAAATTGTTGAAGGCAGCAGGGTGAGTATGGTGGCTGACGAAAAGCGTCGCAATCTGGGCCGCGGCCTGTCCGCGTTGTTGGGTGATTCCGGCGTGGCCGCCGCCACGTCGGTGCTGGAGGGCAACGCCGCCGTTCCCGCCGCCGCCTCGGGCAATCAGGCACGCGGCCTGCGCACCCTGGCGGTGTCGCAGATGAAGCCCGGCAAGTTCCAGCCGCGCCGTCAGTTCGAGGAAGAGGCCATCGCCGATCTGGTGGAATCAGTGCGGGAAAAGGGCATCCTTCAGCCCATTCTGGTCCGCCCGATCGATGGCGGCTTCGAGATCATCGCCGGTGAACGCCGCTGGCGTGCCGCCCAGCGCGCCCAGTTGCACGAAGTGCCGGTGATCATCCGCGAATTCTCCGACAAGGAAGCGCTGGAAGTGGCGCTGGTGGAAAACCTCCAGCGCCAGGATCTGTCGCCCCTGGAAGAGGCCGACGGTTATCGCCGTCTGGTGGACGAATTCAGCCACACCCAGGAAGAACTGGCCAAGGCGGTCGGCAAGTCGCGCAGCCATGTCGCCAACATGATGCGCCTGTTGGCGTTGCCCGATCCCATCAAGGCCATGGTCGATGCCAAGCAGCTTTCCGCCGGTCACGCCCGTGCCCTGTTGACCGCCGATAATCCGGTGGCCCTGGCGCGCGAGGTGGTGGACAAGCAGCTGAACGTCCGCCAGACGGAAAAGCTGGCGGCGGGCGAGGCCAAGACCAAGGGTGCCGCTTCCGGCGGCGGCCGCCCGCCCGCGTCGGTCCACAAGGACGCCGACACCGCCGCCCTGGAACGGGATCTGGCGGAAATGCTCGGCGTCAAGGTGACGCTGAAATCCCTGGGCAAGGGCGGCGAGCTGACCATCCATTACGGCAGCCTGGAGCAGTTGGACGACATCCTGTCGCGGCTGAGCGGCGGCGAGCGCTAAGGCAGACGGGGTGCCAGTCCTCTCTCTGGCGCCTCGCCCTGACCCTCTGTAATATGGGGTCATAGCCGCATCGCTTTGGGGGAAGTAGGATGTCTGGTGACGCTTCGTTGGAAATGCTGATGGATCGCATTCCGCCCGATGTGGTGGAAAGCTTCACGCCGACCCAGCGCGCCGCCCTGTGGAACGCCACCAAGCCCATCAGCTGGCGGCGTCACCCGGTCAACATCCGTCTGTCCTTTCCCATCATCGGCGGCCGCTATTTCGTCACCGTGGTGGCGGGGCCGGAAAAGCGCGCGGAAGAACGGCGGTCGCGCGAACGCTTCATGTTTCCCTTGCGCACGGCGGGAAACATCCTTTTTCTTCTCGGCGTCGGCGGTGCGTTCTACGCCTTCGCGGTGCTGGGTCTCGTGCTGTTTTCCAACCTGATCGAATTCTGAGGATTTGCTGACATGACTTCCTGTCCCTGCGGTTCCGGCCGCGGCTTCGACGATTGCTGCGGCCCGGTTCTGGCCGGTGGTGCTCCGGCCTCGCCGGAAGCGCTGATGCGCTCGCGCTATACCGCCTTCACCCGCGCCGATCTCGACTATCTGGAAACCACCCTGGCCCCCGAGGCCAAGGAGGATTACGACCGCGGCGAGACCGAAGCGTGGGTCAAGGAAGCGAAATGGGACGGCCTGGAAATCCGCGCCGCCGAGGGCGATCAGGTGGAATTCGTTGCCCGTTACAAGATGCGCGGCAAGATCTTCGCCCACCACGAACTGGCCAGTTTCCGCCAGAACGAAGGGCGCTGGGTCTATGTGGACGGCGTCATGAACCCGCGCCCCGCCCAGCGCAACGTGGAAAAGGTCGGCCGTAACGACCCCTGCACCTGCGGCTCGGGCAAGAAGTTCAAGAAGTGCTGCGGCGCCTGAGGCGTTGAGCAAGGAAAAGGCCGGTTCCTTCTGGGAACCGGCCTTTTTCATGGGGAGATGCCGGGCGGCAGCCCGGACCCGCTCGGGGAATTCCCCGAACCCCTTTTATTTTTATCAGGAAGAACAAACGGGGTTTGGGGCATCGCCCCAAATGGGTGTGGGCGATAGCCCACTCAGGCCCGCATATTTTCCGGCGAGTCGAAGCCCAATTCGCGGGCTTCGGCATCGAAGGCCTCGCGGTACAGGGGATAGGCGGCGGTCTTGGTCATGGCTTCGCCGGTCATGGAATTGGTGTACTGGCCGCGCACCAGCAGCGGGTGTGCCGTCTTGTTGGGGCAGGCATCGCCTTCGGCGATCAGCGCCTTGATCTGGGCCGACAGGCCGGCGGCGTGGCAGGCATCCAAATCGGCCTCGCGGCGCAGTTCCTCGATTTCGGCGCGCAATTCCTCGTTCTCGTCGCGCAGGCGGTCGAGTTCACTGCGCAGTTCGGCCAGTTCGAATTCGGTGGCGGTCATGGGGAAAGACCTCGTGCAAGGAAGACCAGGGCACGGAAAAACGAACGGCCGGGCTTTGCGGCCCGGCCTCGTGTCGTTCATTCACCCGTGCGACGGGAGGAGGGGCGGGGGAGAAGATGGTCCCGAAAATCCCTCTTGGCACCCACCATACGCCGGTCTTGAACGGTCGTAAACTACGGACGAACGCAGGCGTGCTATGTTTGCCGCATGACGGAGACGCTTTCACCGCCCGAACGCCGGGCTTCGTTGCGCGGCGCCTGTGTCGGCCATGCCTTGCACGACGGCTATACCGATCTGCTCTACGCGCTGCTGCCGGTGTGGCAGGCGCAGTTCGGCTTGTCCTATGCCGGGCTGGCGGGGCTGCGGGCGCTGTATTACGGCACCATGAGCGGTCTGCAGGTGCCGGGCAGCCGCCTGACCCGTGCCCTCGGCGCCCGTGCCGCCCTGGCGGGGTGTACCCTGGTGGCGGCGGCGGGTTTCGCGCTGATGTCGCTGCCGCTGGGTATGGCCGGGCTGTGCCTGGGGCTGCTGCTGGCCGGGCTGGGCTCCAGCATCCAGCATCCGCGCGGCTCGCTGGTGGTGACCAATGCCTATGGCACGGCGGCGCGTGGGCCGCTGGGGGTCTATAATTTCGCCGGGGATGTGGGCAAGGCGGTGTTGCCTGCACTGGTGGCGCTGCTGCTGCCGGTGCTGGCCTGGCAATCGGTCACGGCACTGGTGGCCGGGATCGGCGTGCTGGCGGCGCTGCTGCTGGCCCGTCTGCTGCCCGCCGGTGGCGCGGGAGCCGGTGGCAAAAGTCATGCGGCGGGAAGCGGCGGCGGTTGGGCTGGCTTCTGCCTGTTGATGGCGGTCGGCGGCCTGGATAGCGCCGTGCGCATGGGCTATCTGCTGTTCCTGCCGTTCCTGGTGCAGGGCAGGGGCGGCGACAGTACCATGGTCGGTGTCGCCCTGGCCCTGCTGTTCATCGGCGGCGCCCTGGGCAAAGCCGGGTGCGGCTGGCTGGGGGCACGGCTGGGCGTGGTGCGCAGCGTGGCGGCGACCGAGCTGCTGACCGCCCTTCTGATCCTGATCACATTGTTCGTGCCGTTGGCGGCGCTGTTGGTGGTGTTGCCGCTGCTGGGCATGGTGCTGAACGGCACCTCGTCGGTGCTGTATGGCACGGTGCCCGAACTGGCGCCCGAGGGCGATACTGGCCGCGCCTTCGCCTACTTCTACACCGCCGCCACCGGCAGTGGCGCGCTGGCGCCCATGCTGTTCGGCGCTGTGGCCGATCGCCTGGGGCAGGATGCAGGTGTCATCGCCGCCGGTGTGTCGGCGGTTCTGGTGGTGCCGCTGGTGCTTTTGGTCGGGCGGCGGTTGCGGGACTGATAACATATCCCGGTGATCGGAACCGATCACCGGCGCCCTCATGCGCCGGGCGGGTTTCTCCGAAACCCTTGGCTCCCGCGGCATAAGCCGCGCGGCCCCTTGGGCCTAACCAAATCCCAATCCTTGAACGCGAAAAAGCCGCCTTGCGGCGGCTTTTCGATTTTCCCCCGAAGGAGAAATTGGAGCGGGCGAAGGGATTCGAACCCTCGACCCCAACCTTGGCAAGGTTGTGCTCTACCCCTGAGCTACGCCCGCTTCCTGGCGTGTTCTCCGTGGCTCAGCGCCGCGGAGGACCGGATAAATACGGGAAAGGCCGGGGGGGCGCAAGCCCTTTTTTTCACAAATCCGATTTTTTCCGGTCCCGGCCCATGACAGGCGGTTCCGTGGGCTTTGCCCTTGCCAGGGACCGGGTCACGGTCCATCTATTGCGGGTCGCCCTTTCCACCAGGAACACATGACCATGGACCTGATCATCGGTTCCGGCACCAAGCCAGCCGCCGCCGCCCCTAGCGAGTTCATCAAGGACGGTTCCGCCGCCACCTTCGCCGCCGACGTCATCGAGACGTCCATGCAGGTGCCGGTGATCGTCGATTTCTGGGCGACGTGGTGCGGCCCGTGCAAGCAATTGGGTCCGGCGCTGGAAAAGCTGGTGCGTGAGGCGCGCGGCGCCGTGCGCATGGTCAAGATCGACGTGGACAAGGAACAGGCCCTGGCGGCGCAGCTGCGCATCCAGTCGGTGCCGACAATCTATGCCTTCAAGAACGGCCGCCCGGTAGACGGCTTCGCCGGGGCGCAGCCGGAAAGCCAGCTGCGCGCCTTCATCCAGCGTCTGATCGGCGATGCCGCCGGACAGCCCAGCCTGGAAGACATCATTGAAGAGGCCAAGCAATTGCTGGCCGAGGGCGATGCCGAAACCGCCGCCGCCGCCTTCCAGCAGGTGCTGGGCGAGGACCCGGCCAATGCCGCCGCCATGGCCGGTCTGCTGCGGGCACTGATGGCGCTGGGCGACATGGACAGCGTGCGCGCCCTGCTGGGGCAAGTGTCCCCCGACATGTTGAAGAATGCCGAGATCAAGGCCATCAAGACGGCACTGGAGCTGCAGGACGCCGCCGCCGCCGGGGCGGGCGAAACCGCCGCCCTGCGCCGCCGTCTGGCCGCCGATGCCGGTGATCACCAGGCTCGCTACGATCTGGCCCTGGCCTATTACGGTGCGGGCGAGGCCGAAGCGGCGGTCGAGGAATTGCTGGAATTGTTCCGCCGCGACCGCGCCTGGAACGACGATGCCGCCCGCAAGCAATTGGTGAAGCTGTTCGAGGCGTTCGGTCCCACCCATCCGCTGACCCTGAGCGGCCGCCGCCGCCTGTCGGCGCTGCTGTTCTCGTAAGGGGGGCGGGCCGATGGTCGCCGTACAGGCTGAATTGCCGCGCGTGCTGCCGGTGTTCGCGGTGTCCGGCGCCATTCTGCTGCCCGGTGCCCGCCTGCCGCTGACGGTGTTCGAGCCGCGCTACCTGGCGCTGGTGGACGCCGCCCTGGGGGCCGGGCGCCATTTCGCCCTGGTGCAGCCCGCCAGCGAGACCATGCCGGGTTCCGGCCCGGTTCCCGGCCTGCATGCGGTCGGCACCCTGGCCCGCATCACCGCCTTTGGCGAAACGGGGGACGGCCGCTATCTGATCACCAATCTGGGCATCACCCGCTTCCGCGTGGCGGGCGAGGTGGAAGGCCGTGACGGCTATCGCCGGGTGGTGGCGGAATACGGCCCCTACCGTTCCGATCTGTCGCCGCCCGGCGGCGAACCCGCCATCGACCGCCATCGGCTGATCGCGGCGGTGGGCTCCTATCTGGGCCGCCAGGGCGTGGCGCTGGATCACGCCAAGCTGGAGGCCGCCGGTGATGCCGAGGCGGTGGCCGCCTTGGCCATGGCGGCGCCGCTGAGCGCCGAGGAAAAGCAGGCTCTGCTGGAGGCGCCGACCGTGACCGAGCGGGCGGCGATGATGATTACCTTGTTCGAGATGGCGCTGTTGGCTGATAACGGCCCCGCCGTACTGCATTAGGAGACGTTCCCATGACCGACCGCGTTCCCGGCATCGATCCCAAGCTGATGGAAATCCTGCGCGCGCCGGGCACCCATGCGCCGCTGCGTTATGATGCCGATCATAACGAGCTGGTGGACGATCAGGCCGGTCTGGCCTATCCTATCCGCGACGGCATTCCGATCATGCTGCCGGACGAGGCGCGGGCGCTGGACGGGGCCGACAAGTGAGCGAGAGCTTCGGCAGCCGCGCCCAGCCGGTGGACATCAAGATCCACAAGGCCGAGAAGCGCCTGGACATCACCTTCGACGACGGTGCCAGCTTCAGCATCCCCGCCGAGCTGCTGCGGGTGGAAAGCCCCTCGGCCGAGGTCCAGGGCCACAGCCCCGACCAAAAGCAACTGGTCGCAGGCCGTCTGCACGTCGCCATCATCGGTGCCGAGCCGGTGGGAAATTATGCCATCAAGCTGGTGTTCGACGATCTGCACGACAGCGGTATCTACACCTGGGATTACCTGTATTGGCTGGGCGCCAACCAGGACAAGGTGTGGGATGCCTATGTGGCGGCGCTGGACGCGGCGGGCAAGCACCGCGACCCGGCCCTCAATCCCCCCGACCCGCCCAAGCATTCCTGCGGCAGCGGCGGGTGTGGCTGCGGTTGATCAATCTTGATGGTCTTCCGGCTGCATTCTGTGCGGGCGGAACAAGCCAGCAGTAACACGGATAAACACGGATGGGGAGGATGGGCACGGATGTCTTTCCCTGTCCTTCCGTCATCGCCGGGCTTGACCCGGCGATCCATGTGATGCTGTCAGGAACGGGTCTTTGAACAGATCTCTAAGCGGTACCGCGTAGATGCCCGTGTCAAGCACGGGCATGACGGATGGGAAGGTGGATCATCCGTGCCCATCCTCCCCATCCGTGTTCATCCGTGTTACCGCTGGGCCGTTCCACCAGTTCGGACGATAGCCTGTTAAACCGGCTTTCCCCTACAGCCGTTCGCCGCGCATCAGCCGGGGCAGGTCGCCGACCACGCCCATGGCGTGCTTCATGAAGAAGCGCTTGGCGCCGGGCATGGCCTGGATGGCGGCCAGGCCCAGATCGCGGGCCAGTTTCAGCGGGCCGATATCGTTGCTGAACAGCCGCACCAGCACGTCGGTCAGACCCAGCATCAGCATATTGTCGAAACGCCGCCAGCGCTGATAGCGCGCCAGCACGTCGGGGCCGCCCACGTCCTGGCCCAGGCGGTGCGCCTCCACCACCACTTCCGCCAGGGCGGCGACGTCGCGCACGCCCATGTTCATGCCCTGACCGGCCACCGGATGCATGCCGTGGGCGGCATCGCCCACCAGCACCAGCCGCTGGTCGATGGCCCGCTCGGCGATCTGCAGGGTCAGCGGATAATGATAGCGCGGGCTGTCCAGGCTGATACGGCCCAGGATATCGCCGAAGCGGGTGTGCAGCTCGGCCAGGAAATCCGCGTCGCTTTGTTTGACGATGGCCTCGGCCAGGTGCAGCCGTTCGGTCCACACGATGGACGATCGGTGCGGATGCTCGGGCGTGCCGTGCATGGGCAGGATGGCGAAGGGGCCGCTGGGCAGGAAATGTTCGTGCGCCACGCCGTGATGGGGCTTTTCATGGGCGACGGTGCAGACGATGCCCGATTGGCCATACTCGAAACGCTGCACCTGGATGCCCGCCGCCCGCCGGGTGGGCGAGGGGCGGCCGTCGGCGGCCACCACCAGGGCGGCGCGCAGCACCCGGCCGTCGGCCAGGGTCAGGGTGGCGCCAGAGGTATCGCGCTCCACCCTGTTTACCCGCGCCGGGGCCAGCACATGGGCGTGAGCCAGTTGCGCCAGCCGCTGGTGCAGGCCGCGGCGGATGGTGGTGTTCTCGACGATCCAACCGAACGGCTCGTCGCCGATGGCGTTGTGGTCATAATGCAGGAACAGAGGCGAGGCGCCGTCGGTGACGCGGATTTCCCGGATCGGCTCGGCCTCGGCCTGCATCAGCGCCCAGGCGCCGCATCCGGCGAACACGCGCTGTGCCGACAGGGCGATGGCGATGGAGCGGCCGTCGCTGCCCGGCTGGGCCAGGGCGGCGGGGGCGCTGGCCTCGATCACCGCCACCTCCAGCCCGGCATCGGCCAGGCAACAGGCGGTCAGCGCGCCGATGGGGCCGCCGCCCACGATGGTGACGTCGAAGAACGGGGGCAGGGGGGTGTCTTTGGTATCAGCCATGGGGAAAGATGTGCCACCGGACGGCCCGCTGTGCAAGCATGGCGCCCCGGAAACAGGCAAAGCTTTGCCCAATTCGCTTATGTTTTAAGCAACCTGTCGGTGAAACGGGGGCCGCCACCCGCCCGAATCGGCGCATTGCCGTTTCGGCACGGCTCTTGAAAGGGAAGCGGGCACGCGGAGGATCGCAAGGCGTTTGCGACCGAATTCAACCGGCGGACATCCGGCGGCGGGGCAGCCCGCCGCGGACGGGAACCGCCCATATTTATGGGGACCACAGATGAAGCTGATCATGGCCATCATCAAGCCCTTCAAGCTGGACGAAGTGCGCGAGGCGCTGACTCCGCTGGGCGTCCAAGGCCTGACCGTGAGCGAGGTCAAGGGTTTCGGCCGCCAGAAGGGCCAGACCGAGATTTATCGCGGCGCCGAATATGTCGTGAACTTCCTGCCCAAGGTGAAGATCGAGGTGGCGGTGAACGACGAGATCGCCGACCGCGTCATCGAGGCGGTGCAAACCGCCGCCCGTACCGGCAAGATCGGCGACGGCAAGGTGTTCGTCATGGACATCGCCCAGGCCTACCGCATCCGTACCGGCGAGGCCAACGACGAGGCGCTGTAAGCGTTCTGGTTTGGGGACAAGACGGCAAAGGCCCGGAGGAAACTTCGGGCCTTTTCGTTTGTCCGCTCCACGCTGTAACGGTTGCCTCGATTCAAGGCATGTGGACCGCACGCTGCATATTTTCGCATCACAAGCCGGGGGGACAAGGGGCCCCGGCGGGGCGGTTTCCCGCCGTCGGGCGGTTGGCACGGTTCTTGTTAAGAAACGGTCATGCCGGCCCGGGTGTCCTTTTCCTCCCAGAAGGCCCCGGAGCCCGGCGACAGATCACAAGGCAGAGCCGTTCGGGGGTTGACCCATGATCCATCGTTTCAAGACTTTCCTTGCCGGCGTGGGCCCTGCCCTGGGCGCGCTGCTGACCGCCTCGGCGGCCCTGGCCCAGGAGGCCGCCACCGAGGCGGCTCCGGCCGCCGCCGCCGCCGTGCCGACGCTCGACACCGGCAACACCGCCTGGATGCTCACGTCCACCGCTTTGGTGCTGATGATGACCATCCCCGGCCTGGCCCTGTTCTACGGCGGCATGGTCCGCAAGAAGAACATCCTGGGCACCATGATGCAGAGCTTCGCCATCACCGCCCTGTGCACCGTGCTGTGGATGGTGGTGGGCTACTCGCTGGCCTTCACCGGCACCAGCCCCTATTACGGCGGCCTTGACCGCCTGTTCCTGGACGGCATCGAAAAGGCGACCCTGTCGGGCACCATTCCCGAATCGGTCTTCGCCATGTTCCAGATGACCTTCTTCATCATCACCCCGGCGCTGATCACCGGCGCCTTCGCCGACCGCATGAAGTTCTCGGCCATGCTGCTGTTCACCACCCTGTGGTCGCTGCTGGTCTATGCGCCGATCTGCCACTGGGTGTGGGCGCTGAACGCCGACGGCACCGCGCTGGGCTTCCTGGGCGCCATGGGTGCCCTGGACTTCGCGGGCGGCACCGTGGTGCACATCAACGCCGGTGTCGCCGGTCTGGTGGCCTGTATCGTTCTCGGCCCGCGCAAGGGTTTCGGCACCGACAACATGGCGCCGCACAACCTGGCCCTGTCGGTCATCGGCGCCTCGCTGCTGTGGGTGGGCTGGTTCGGCTTCAACGCCGGTTCCGCCGTGGCCGCCGACGGCCGTGCCGGCATGGCCATGCTGGTGACCCAGATCGCCACCGCCGGCGCCGCCCTGTCGTGGATGTTCGCCGAATGGGTTCTGCGCAAGAAGCCGTCGGTCCTGGGCATCATCTCGGGCGCCGTGGCCGGTCTGGTCGCCATCACCCCCGCCGCCGGTTTCGTCGGCCCCAAGGGTGCGCTGATCATCGGTCTGGTGGCTGGCGTGGTCTGCTTCTGGGGCGCCACCGGCCTCAAGCATGCCCTGAAGTATGACGACTCGCTGGACGCCTTCGGCGTGCACGGTGTCGGTGGCATCGTCGGCGCCATCCTGACCGGCGTGTTCGCGGTCGAGAGCATCGGCGGCACCGCCGGTCTGCTGGAAGGCAATGCCGGTCAGGTCCTGACCCAGGTCTACGCGGTGGCCATCACCGCCGCCTACACCGCCATCGTCAGCTTCATCCTGCTGAAGCTGGTGGATCTGGTGGTCGGCCTGCGTGTCACCGCCGAGGAAGAGCGCGAAGGCCTCGACCTCGCCCTGCACGGCGAAAGCATCCACTGATCCTGATCCCTCCGGCACGGGGGATGCGTGGAAAGGGGCATGGCCGCAAGGTCATGTCCCTTTCTTTTTGCGCTTTCCGGGGGCGGGCAGGGGGGCGGCGCATATCCCGCTTGGGCGTTCCCGTGCAAATCGGGTAAGAACATCCGGTGACCAAAGCCTGTTTTTGGGGACCAAGGTGAACGACCGTCTGAACCAGCTGACCGATTATCCGTTCCAACGCCTGAGTGATCTGCTCGGCGGGGCCGCGACCCCCGATTCCATCGTCATGTCCATCGGCGAGCCCCAGCACTCCCCGCCTGCCCTGGTCACCCGCATCCTGGCGGAAAAGGCGGCGCTGTGGGGCAAGTACCCGCCCGCCAACGGCAGCCCGGATTTCCGCCAGGCGGTGGCGGCGTGGCTGACCCGGCGGTTCAAGCTGCCCGACGGCATGATCGAGCCCGAACGCATGGTGCTGCCGGTGGCGGGCACGCGCGAGGCGCTGTACCTGATCGCCCAGACGGTGATCACCCCGGCCGAGGATGGCGGCGACAAGCCGGTGGTCCTGCTGCCCAACCCGTTCTATCAGGTCTATGTGGGCGCGGCGATCATGGCCGGGGCCGAACCGGTGTTCGTGCCCGGCGCCAACGGCCCGGCCTCGCAGCCCGATTATGCGACCCTGCCGGAAGAGGTGCTGACCCGCACCCGGCTGGCCTATCTGTGCAGCCCGGCCAATCCCCAGGGCAGCGTCGCCGATCTGGAGCTGCTGAAACGCACCATCCTGCTGGCCCGCAAGTACGGTTTCGTGCTGGCCATGGACGAATGCTATTCGGAAATCTGGGACAAGGCCGAACCGGCGGGCGCGCTGCAAGCCTGCGCCGCCCTGGGCGGCTCGGTGGACAATGTCCTGGTGTTCCATTCCCTGTCCAAGCGCTCCAGCGCCCCAGGCCTGCGCTCTGGTTTCGTGGCCGGTGATCCCAAGGTGATGGCGGCGTTCGCCCGTCTGCGCTCCTATGCCGGGGCGGCGACGCCGCTGCCCATCCTGGCCGCCGCCACCGCGCTGTGGCGGGACGAGGCACATGTGGAGGAAAACCAGGCGCTCTACCGTGCCAAGATGGACATCGCCGAGCGGCTGCTGGGCCGCCATCCCGGCTTCGTCCGGCCGGAAGGCGGCTTCTTCCTGTGGCTGGATGTGGGCGACGGCGAGAACGCGGCGGTGGAATTGTGGCGTCAGGCCAAGATCCGCGTGCTGCCGGGCAAATATCTGGCCCGCGACGGAATCGGCGACCGTTTCATTCGTGTGGCGCTGGTGCATGATCTGGACCTGACCGAGCAGGCCCTGGCCCGCATGGCGGAAATCCTTTAACCGAGAGGGGGCGCACATGGCCGTCGCCAAGAAAGGCGCCGCCAAGGTCAATTTCCTGCCGCAAGGAGCGGTGGACGCGCTGCGCCGTCTGGCGGTGCGGGTGGGCGGTTTCGCGTTGCTGGCGGCCATGGGGCTGCTGGCGGCGGCGCTGGCCACCGCGGACCCGCGCGACCCTTCGTTCAACGCCGCCGTGCCCGGCCCGGTCAACAACGCCCTGGGCCACATCGGCGCCGCCTTGGCCGATTTGCTGAACCAGTTCTTCGGCCTGGGTGGCGTGCTGGGACTGGCCGTGGCCGCCATCTGGGGCCTGCTGCTGCTGCTGCGCGCCCAGCCGCCGCGTCTGTGGGGCCTGCGCGTCGCCCTGTTGCCGCTGGTGGTGCTGCTGCTGTCGGTGGCCTGTTCCGCCCTGCCCTTTCACAGCGCCACCATGAGCGCCGGGGCGGGCGGTGCCCTGGGCAAGATCACCGCCGCCGGTCTGGCTGGTTTGCTGCCGCCGTCCTTCGCCTGGACGGTGCCGCTGGCCGCGGCAATCCTGGGCTTTGTCCTGCTGGTGTTGGCGCTGGGTCTGACGCCGTCCGATTGGGCCGGGCTGGGCCGCGCCGGGCGCCGCTCCATCGAGGTCACCGGCCATGCGGCGGGCGCCCTGCGCGATGCGCCGGTGTTCCGCCGCGCCGCCGTCATGGGTGCCGGGGAACCGCGCGAGCCCCGGTCCGAGCCGCGGGTGGTGCGCGAGCCGCGCTGGGATACCGAGGCGGCGCGGGCCGATGACGACGATCTGGACGAGGAATTGCCGCCCTTCGACGTCCCGCCGCCGCTGCCGCCCGAGCCGCTGTCGCCGCAGATGCCCGCGCACGGCGCCCTGGTCGAGCCCAAGAAGCCGCCGCCCGCCGCCGGAAAGCGGGAAAAGGCTGCGCGTCAGGGCAATCTGGATTTGGGCGAGCCGGAAGTGTCGGGCTACGAATTGCCGCCGCTGGTGCTGTTGTCGCCGCCGCCCGAACAGAACCGCGCCCAGTTCAGCCAGGATGCCCTGGCCCAGAACGCCAAGATGCTGGAAAACGTGCTCGAGGATTTCGGCGTCAACGGCAAGGTGGTCAAGGTCCGCCCCGGCCCGGTGGTGACCCTGTACGAATTGGAACCGGCGCCGGGCACCAAGACCAGCCGCGTCATCGGTCTGGCCGACGATATCGCCCGCTCCATGAGCGCGCTGTCGGTGCGCATCGCCACCATCCCCGGCCGCTCGGTCATCGGCATCGAGTTGCCCAATTCCCGGCGCGAGGTGGTGTACCTGCGTGAGCTGCTGGCATCCGATGCGTTCGAGAAGGCCCCGGCCAAGCTGACCCTGGTGCTGGGCAAGGATATCGGCGGCGCCCCGGTCATGGTCGATCTGGCCCGCATGCCGCATCTGCTGATCGCCGGTACCACCGGCTCGGGCAAGTCGGTGGCGGTCAACACCATGATCCTGTCGCTGCTGTACCGCCTGACCCCCGACGAATGCCGCCTGATCATGATCGACCCCAAGATGCTGGAGCTGTCGGTCTATGACGGCATCCCGCATCTGCTGGCGCCGGTGGTGACCGAGCCGGGCAAGGCGGTGGTGGCCCTGAAATGGGCGGTGCGCGAGATGGAAGACCGCTACCGCGCCATGAGCCAGTTGGGCGTCCGCAACATCGCGGGCTACAACCAGCGTCTGGCCGAGGCGCGCGAGCGTGGCGAGCAACTGACCCGCACGGTGCAGACCGGCTTCGATCCCGATACCGGCAAGCCGGTCTATGAGGATCAGTTGCTGGAACTGACGCCCCTGCCCTTCATCGTGGTCATCGTCGACGAGATGGCTGATCTGATGCTGGTGGCGGGCAAGGACATCGAGGCGGCGGTGCAGCGTCTGGCCCAGATGGCCCGTGCGGCGGGCATCCACATCGTGATGGCGACGCAGCGGCCGTCGGTGGACGTCATCACCGGCACCATCAAAGCCAATTTCCCCACCCGTATCTCGTTCCAGGTCACCAGCAAGATCGATTCGCGCACCATCCTGGGCGAACAGGGCGCCGAGCAATTGCTGGGCCAGGGCGACATGCTGTACATGGCGGCCGGCGGCCGCATCTCGCGCGTGCATGGTCCCTTCGTCTCGGACCAGGAGGTGGAGAAAGTGGTCGAGCACCTGCGTTTCCAGGGCGAGCCCAATTATGTGGACGCGGTGACCGAGGACGAGGAGATGATGGGCGGCGGCGATGCCGGTGGCGGTGGCGGCGGCTCGGGCGACGACCTCTACGACCAGGCGGTGGCGCTGGTGGCGCGCGAGGGCAAGGCCTCTACCAGCTTCATTCAGCGCCACCTGCAAATCGGCTACAACCGCGCCGCCCGCCTGATCGAGCGCATGGAGACCGAAGGCGTGGTCGGCAAGGCCAACCATGTGGGCAAGCGCGAGGTGCTGGTCCGCCGCACCAACGAGGATTACTGACGTTCAGAGTTTCGCCATGATTGCCGGGTAGAACCCAGGCGACCCAGAGTTGAGAGGCCTTTCATGTCCCTGTCCCGCCGCCATCTGCTGCTGGCCGTTTCCGGCATCGCGCTGGCTGGTGCCCTGCCCCGCCTGTCGGCGCAGGCCGCGCCCAAGCGCGCTGCGCCGCTGTCCGACAAGGACAAGGCCGACGTGGCCCGCGCCGAGGAATATTTGAATTCCATTACCACGCTGAAGGCGCGCTTCCTGCAGATCGCGGGTAACGGCAATCAGGCCGAGGGCACCGCCTATCTGGCGCGGCCCGGCCGCATGCGCCTGCAATACGATCCGCCCAGCCCGTTGCTGGTGGTGGCCGACGGCACCTTCCTGATCGTTCACGACAAGGAACTGGGCGAACCCAGCTACATCCCGTTGGGCTCGACCCCCGCCGGGGTGCTGGTGCGCGAGAATGTGCGGCTGATCGGCCAGGACGTCACCGTCACCCGCGTGGTGCGACTGCCCGGCGTGCTCAACATCTCGCTGGTGGAAACCGACGAGCCCGAGGCGGGCGAGATCACCCTGGTGTTCTCGGAAAGCCCGTTCGCGCTCCGGCAATGGCGGGTGGTGGACGCCCAGGGCTCGACCACCACCGTGTCGCTGTACGAGGCGCAGAATGGCCTGAAGCTCGACCCCAAGCTGTTCGAGTTCAAGAACCCCAATTTCGACAAGAACAAGTTGCGGGATGGTTGATATGTGATATACGCATATCAGATATGCGTTTCACGTATTACTAAAACCTCCCGACCGCCACCATCTGCGAATCAGAGCGGCCGAGACCACCAAGGCCTCGACCCATCTGGGGCAGTTTCCCCTGCTAGCCCCAGCTCCGCCCGGAGCAATAGGGCGCCCGGTTCTCCCCCCTGACCGGGCGCCCTTTTTTATGGTTAAGTCTTTGCGGCCAATTTCATTGGCCGCTGTAAGCCCCTCGCCGGGCGGGCGCATCCGCGCCCTTGGCCGCCGCCGCATCACGTCGAAGACGTGCAAGGCACGATGGCGGCTGGACCAACGGCCGCAAGGCGGCCGCCGGTGCCTTTTTTCCCCGTCAGCAAGGAACCTCTCCCCGTGCGTGTCGTCACCTGGAACATCAATTCCGTCCGCCTGCGCTTCGACCTGCTGCGCCAGGTGGTCGAGCGGCTGAACCCCGATGTGGTCTGTCTCCAGGAAACCAAGGTGGTGGACGAGCTGTTCCCCGCCGACGAATGCCGCGCCCTGGGCTTCGAGCATTTGGCCTTTCACGGCATGAAGGGCTACAACGGCGTCGCCATCCTGTCCAAGCGGCCGCTGAACGCCATCGCCAAGCCGCTACGCTGCGACAAGGCCGATTGCCGCCACCTGATCGCCGAAGTGTCGGGCATCGAGCTGCATTGCCTGTATATCCCGGCGGGCGGCGACATCCCCGATCCCGCCGCCAACCCGAAATTCGCCCACAAGCTGGATTTCGTGCGCGAGCTGACGGCGTGGTACGGCAGCGCCTACACCCCCAACAAGCCGGTGGTGCTGGTGGGCGATTTCAACATCGCACCGCTGGAAACCGACGTGTGGTCGCACAAGCAATTGCTGGGCGTGGTCAGCCACACCCCGGTCGAGGTCGAGTTGCTGAACGCCATGCAGAATTCCGTGCCGTTCGTCGATGCGGTGCGGCATTTCATTCCGCCAGAGGAACGGGTTTTCAGCTGGTGGAGCTATCGCTCGCCCGATTGGACCAAGAACGACCGGGGCCGCCGTCTGGATCACGTCTGGGTGACGCCGGTCCTCAAGGACCGTCTGCGCGAGGCCCAGGTGCTGCGCGACGCCCGCGCCTGGACCCAGCCCTCCGACCATGTGCCGGTGCTGGTGGAAATCGCCGATTAGCGGGCAAGATTGCCCGCCTGTGAGGCACGGATGTTTCTTCTGCCTTGCCGTCATCGCCGGACTTGATCCGGCGATCCATGTGGTTCCGTCAGTTTGAACAAAGTTTTGGGCGGCGGCGCATGGATGCCCGTGTCAAGCACGGGCATGACGGAAGAAATGGCCGGTCATCCGTGTTACCGCTGGATCGTTCCGCCAGCGCGGACGGCGATGGTTCGTCAAAATTCTAGGCCGCCGAGAGGCCGCGATGGGTTTCCAGCAGCGTGTCGCGTACCTGCTCGGCGCGGGCGGGGTCCAGCGGCGGCTGGCCGGGGACCGGGCGGGTCATGATGCCGTCCCACAGCCGTGATCCGGCGGCGGTGTGCAGGGTGTGGGCCAGCGAGCGCAAGGCCTTGTGCAGCAGGCGCAGGGTGCGCGGGTCGGAATAGAAGCTGTCCCAGGTCAGGTTGTTGCCATAGACCACCAGCAACGCCTGGATCACCGCCCGGCAATCCTGGTCGATTTCCGCCTTCTCCTCGCCCAGGGCGCGATCGACGAAGGTGAAATAATTGACCAGATAGGGGCGCGGGAACACTGCCCCTTCGCCCGCCAGCAGATGCTCGAACGGGCGCACCATCAGGCGCTGGAACGGATTGGAGCGGGCGCCCACATTGCCGCGCGGCCGCGAATGCACCTGCTGGCACCGCCCTTCCTGAGACCGGAAAGCGCCATCCAGCGATAGCGTGCCACGGCCGATCAGTTCTAGGATGCGTTCGACGTCGGCCAGGCGCAGGGTGCCATCCACCGCATGCTCGCGCAGCAGCGCCGTCGCCACGTTCAGGACGACGTTGGAAATGGCATGGCAGGCACGGCCGGGCGAACATTCTGTGGTCATGGGCACAGACTGTGCGCAATGACCTACCCTGTGCGCAACGGGTGAAGACCCGGCTAGACTCAGGATATATCCCTACCCCTGTCGTCCGGGCATCAGGCGCCGGTAGCCCAGGGCCTCGGCCACATGCAGGCGGCGGATGTCCGGGCTGCCGTCCAGATCGGCCAGGGTGCGGGCGACGCGCAGCACCCGGTGATAGCCGCGCCCCGACAGCCGCATGCGCTCGGCGGCTTCGGTCAGCAGGGTGCGGCCCTGGGCATCGGGGGCGGCGATGTCCTCCAGCAACTGGCCGTCGGCCTCGGCGTTGCAGCGCAAGCCGCGTCCGGGGGCCAGCCGGGCGAAACGCTCCACCTGCACGGCGCGGGCGGCGGCGACACGGGCCGCCACCTGGGCGCTGCCCTCGGCGGGCGGCGGCAGCGACAGATCGGCGGGCGACACCGGCGGCACCTCGACGTGCAGGTCGATACGGTCGAACATCGGTCCGCTGATCTTGGATTGGTAATCGGCGCCGCATTTCGGCGCCTTGCTGCACGCCAGGGCCGCGTCGCCCAGATAGCCGCAGCGGCACGGGTTCATGGCCGCCACCAATTGCACGCGGGCCGGATAGGTGACGTGGGCATTGGCCCGCGCCACGCTGGCGCGGCCGGATTCCAGCGGCTGGCGCAGGGCCTCGAGGGCGCCGCGCTGGAATTCCGGCAATTCGTCCAGGAACAGCACCCCCAGATGGGCCAGGGAAATCTCGCCCGGCCGCGCCCGCGTGCCGCCGCCGACCAGCGACGGCACCGAGGCGGAATGATGGGGGTCACGGAACGGGCGACGGCTGAGCAGGCGGCCCTCGGCCAGTTTCCCCGCCACCGAATGGATCATGCTGACTTCCAGCGCCTCGGCCGGGGCCAACGGCGGCAGCAGGCCGGGCAGCCGCGCCGCCAGCATGGATTTTCCGGATCCCGGCGGCCCGATCATCAGCAGGTTGTGGCCGCCCGCCGCCGCCACCTCCAGCGCCCGCTTGGCGCTCTCCTGGCCCTTGATGTCGCGCAAATCCAGCGGCGACGGCTCGGCCTCGGCCAGCTTGGGCTCGGGCCGCGCCAGAACCTGGGTGCCCTTGAAATGATTGATCAGCGACAGCAGGCCGGGCGCCGCCAGGATCGGCAGGCCCTCGCCCGCCCACGCCGCCTCGGACCCTTGCGCCGCCGGGCAGATCAGCCCCTTGTCGGCGGCCAAGGCGGCGATGGCGGCGGGCAGCACCCCGGCCACCGGGGCGATGGAGCCATCCAGTCCCAACTCCCCCAAACTGACATATTCCGCCACTTCGTCCGGCGGCAGCACGCCCATGGCGGCCAGCAGCCCCAAGGCGATAGGCAGATCGAAATGACTGCCCTCTTTCAGCAGATCGGCGGGGGCCAGATTGACGGTGATGCGCTTGGGCGGCAACGCCAGCCCCAGGGAATTGAACGCCGCCCGCACCCGCTCGCGGCTCTCCGCCACCGCCTTGTCAGGCAGGCCGACGATGGTGAAACCGACGAAGCCTGCGGAAATCTGCACCTGAACGTCGATGTCCAGGCAATCGATTCCGGCAAAGGCGATGGTGGGGGCGTGGGCGGTCATGGTTCTATTCTCTTTTTAGGCGGTTTGAGACCAAACCACCAATGGCAACGGGACATAAAACAGTGGATCGATCGCTAAGAGTATCGCGTTGCAGTGTTTGTGCTGGGGACGACATGGACCCACATGACATCGATTTTTCTGTCACAGAGGAAGAGACCGTTGAGTGCGTAGCTGGACGGTTGATCGCGGCCAGTTACCTGCCCAGTATTTCTGGTGGTAAGGCCACATGGATTCTGGAGACTAACTCTGCTCCGTTGGCGGTCATCGCTCAGCAGTGGCCGCAGCCCCGTTTTCTTGTTGAACCGGGCCGCAGAATTGGCGCGGACGTCGGAAGCGGTGATCTCTATTTTAGATATTGGTGCCAAGTTGACCCCGACCTTGTTTATGAGTGCCTGAGGGACGGGAAAGCCCTTCCTGACATGTTTGGCCGCTGAAATGCTGGTGTAATCGGTCCTGCGATGGTGAAACCGACGAATCCAGCGGAAATCCGCACCTGAACGTCGATGTGCAGGCAGTCGATTCCGGCAAAGGCGATGGGAGGGGCGTGGGCGGTCATAACGCTCTTATTATTTTTGAAAACACGATTGTATACAATGAATGAGGGTGTTGGTCACCCCTCCGGCAGTAGGCTGGAGATGATGCGGGCGGTGTCGGGCATGGCCTGGGGCGGCAGGCCGTTCAATTGGCCGTCGCGGTGCAGGGTGGCGTAGCCGTGCACCAGCGACCACAGGGCAATGGCGGTGGACATGATCTTGTCCTGGCCGCTGCCGGTGGGCAGGCAGGCGGCGGTGGCGTCCACCAGCAGCCGGAATGATTCCGCCGCCCAATGGTTCAGGTCGGCGTTGCCCTCGGCCCCCGGAACACGTGGGCCGAACATCAGGGCATGCAGATGCGGATGCTCGGCGGCGAAGGCGATATAGGCCAGTCCCTGCTCCACCAAATGCCGTCGTGGCGGCAGGCTGGGGGCGGCGGCGCGGTTGAAGCGGTCCACCAGATTGGCGAAGCCGCGCGCCGCAACGGCGGCCAGCAACGCCTCCTTGTCGGCGAAGTGGCGGTAGAGCGCGGTGGCGGTGACGCCCGCTTCCTGGGCCACCGCGCGCACGGTAACGGCGGTGGTGCCGCCCTCTTCCAACAGGCGGGCGGCGGCGTTGACCAGGGCGGCGGCAAGGTTGCCGTGGTGATAGGGCTTGTTTCGGGTCTGGTTCATGCGTTCCGCCGAAATGTTGACATTGTTCACATCACATGGCTTCCTGATGTTAACGATGTTCACAAGGCAGGTAAACACCGTGGAGGTCACTCTTGCGCTCAAATCCCTTCACCTGTTGGGTGTGGTCCTGTTCGTGGGAAACATCGTGGTCACCGGCTGGTGGAAGGTCGCCGCCGACCGCACCCGCAACCCCGTGGTGGTGGCCTTTGCCCAGCGTCAGGTGACGCTGACCGATTGGGTGTTCACCCTGGGCGGTGCCGTGCTGTTGGGGGTGGGTGGGGTGGTCAACGCCCTGGTCGCGGACCTGCCTTTGACCGCCGGATGGACCGGTCTGGGCCATGGCCTGTTCCTGGCCTCGGGGCTGGTGTGGGGCGCCATTCTGATCCCGGTTCAAATGCGCCAACACCGCATGGCCCTTGGCTTTGCCGGGGGTGGCGACATCCCGGCGGCCTATTGGCGGCTGGGCCGGGTCTGGCTGTTCTGGGGGGCGGTGGCCACCCTTCTGCCGCTGGCGGCGATCCCGGTCATGGTATGGAAAATCCCGTAACGGCTTTTGCGGCGCTCCCTTGTGGCGAGCCTCTGGCGCGATGCCACGGGGTTCTGTGGACAGGGCAGGCCCGGCGGGTGGCGGGGGGGTGCGGCGTGAAATCGCGGCGGCCGCCGACCCCGTCCCGTCCGCCCGTTCTGTTGGCGTTTTGACCGGGGGGTATCGCCTCTGGGTGGTATTGGCGCCCAGTCTGGCGGCAAGGAATATCAATGGCTTTTCCCCGGCCATCACCATGGGGCCGACGTAAATACTCCTTGCTGCATGTGTTAATCGTTTTCGAATGTCTCACTTCCGGTCAGAAATTCGGAAAATCGCAAAATTTCTCCCGGCCTCTCGGTCCACGACATTCCAGCGCCGCAACAGGCTGTGGCGCTTAACTCTTTCCGTAGTTGGCTAACTAACTTCAATTGAAGTTACGTGAGGGTCTTTGCTGCTGTCCGGCACACGAAAAAAGGCCGGTGTTGCCACCGGCCTCTTTCTAAAAAATATTGAAAAATAGGATGTTAGGCGCGCTTCGCCTCGATGGCGTCCCAGATATCGGCCTCGACGCAGACACCGTTGAAGCGGTCGATTTCCTGGATGCCGGTGGGCGAGGTGACGTTGATCTCGGTCAGGTAATCGCCGATGACGTCGATGCCGACGAAGATCAGGCCGCGTTCGCGCAGCGTCGGGCCGATGGCTTCGCAGATTTCGCGCTCGCGGGCGGTCAGTTCGGTCTTCACCGCCTTGCCGCCCACATGCAGGTTGGAGCGCGCCTCGCCGCTGGCCGGGACGCGGTTGACGGCGCCGACCGGGCGGCCGTCCACCAGGATGATCCGCTTGTCGCCCTGGCGCACCTCGGGCAGGTAGGCCTGAACGATCACCGGCTCGCGGTAGAGCTGGGTGAACATCTCCAGAAGCGAGTTCAGGTTTTCGTCGCCGGGCGTGATGTGGAACACTCCGGCGCCGCCGTTGCCGAACAGCGGCTTCAGCACGATGTCCTGGTATTCGGCGCGGAAATCCAGGATTTGCTGGCGGTCGGCGGTGATCAGGGTCGGCGGCAGCAGCCCCTGGAAATGGGTGACCAGCAGCTTTTCCGGGGCGTTGCGCACATGCACCGGATCATTCACCACCAAGGTCTTGGGGTGGATGTGCTCCAGCAGATGGGTGGCGGTGATATAGGCCATGTCGAAAGGCGGGTCCTGGCGCATCAGCACCACGTCCATGGTCGCCAGATCGATCAGCTGTTCGTCGCCGAGGGTAAAGTGGTTGCCCAATTCGCGCCGCACCTGCAACGGCCGCACGCGGGCCAGCACCGTGCCGTTCTTCAGCGCCAGGGCGCTAGGCAGGTAATGGAACAGGGTGTGGCCGCGCTTCTGCGCCTCCAGCGCCAGGGCGAAGGTGGAATCGGCGTTGATGTTGATGGATTCGATGGGGTCCATCTGAATGGCGACGGCAAGGCTCACGCTCGGATTCTCCGTTCTGGGCTTTTCAAATCACGATCCGTTGCGGCGCGGGTCGTTCTTCAGGCGCACATGGTTGACCACGCCGCGCACGCCGGAAATGTCGCGGGCATAGGCGATGACGCGGTTCAGCTCGGTCTCGCTTTGGGCGATGCCCATCAGGTAGATGACGTCCTCGTTGACGTCGATGGTGTAGTTGATGTTGCGGATTTCCTTATCGAACAGCAACTTGGCCTTCATCTTCTGGGCGATGGCGAAGTCGGAGAAGCCCGAACCGCCATTGCTGTCAACGCCGGTGACCTTGATCTCGTTGATCACCTCGCGCACGCCGGCCGGCTGCCAGGCCAGCCGCACCGCCTCGACGCGGGCATCGGCATTGGGCACGGTACCGGTCAGCAGCACGCGGCCTTCCTTGATGGTCAGGCCGACCTGACGGTACATCTCGACATCGCGCTGGAACCACAGATGGTTGATCTCGGCGCGGATCTTGGTGTCATCCACGGCGCCCTCCAGGCCGCGCTCCTCGGAGGCGGCGGTGGCGGTGGTGGCGGCGCCGCCGATGACCACACCGGCACAGCCCGACAGCAGGGCGGCGGCGGCCAGGACCAGGGCGGCGGTGGCGGCGGGGCGAAGCATCTTGACCATGATTTCCTCGGGTGTGGACTCGGGGGACGGGCAGCACCGACTGTAGCGGCGGCGCGCCCGCTTGCTCAAGCTTCCATGCGCCATGCGTCGGAAATGTGGCGGGGCAACCGACGGGGCGCCACCAGCACTGCGTCGAAACGCAGGGTGCAGGTGGAAAATTCCGGGCGGCGGCCCAGAAAGGCCTGGGCGGCGCGGCGGATACGGTCCTGCTGGCGCGGAGTAATGGCCTGGGCGGCCTGCTCCAGGGTGGGGCGGGCCTTGACCTCGACGAAGGCCAGCACGCCGCCGCGCCGCACGATCAGGTCGATCTCGCCCGCGCCGGTGCCGCGCCCGACCACGAAGCCGCGCGCCACCACCCGCCAGCCATGCAGCCGCAGCCACCACGCCGCCAAGGTTTCGCCGCGCCGTCCGCGTTGGCTGCGCTCGCTCACCCGTCCTCGCGGAACAGCTTCAGCGCGCGGGCGTACAGGTCGCGGCGGGGATGGCCGGTTTCCGCCGCCACCAGGGCGGCGGCGTCTTTGATGCTGGCGCCGCTTTCGACTTCGGCGCGCAGACGGGCATCCAGATCCTCGGGGCTATGGTCCGCATCGGCCTCGGGAGGGCCGATTACCACCACGATCTCGCCGCGCGGCGGGGCGTCGGCATAGCGGTTGGCCAGTTCCAGCAAGGTGCCGCGCGCCACTTCCTCGTGCAGCTTGGTCAGCTCGCGCGCCACCGCCGCCGGGCGGTTGCCCAGTACCGCCTCCATGTCGGCCAGGGATTCGCCCAACCGGTTGGGCGATTCGAAGAACACCAGGGTGGCGGGAACCTGCACCAGTTCGCGCAGCGCCTGACGGCGGCCATGGGCCTTGTTGGGCAGGAAACCGGCGAACAGGAAGCGGTCGTTGGGCAGCCCCGACAATTGCAGCGCGGTGACCGGCGCCGAGGCGCCGGGCAGCGCGGTGACGGATAGCCCTTCGGCGACGCAGGCGCGGACCAGCCGATAGCCGGGATCGGACACCAGCGGCGTGCCCGCGTCGGAAATCAGCGCCACCACGGCGCCCTCCTTCAATTTGGCCAGCAGGCGGGGCCGCGCCTGCTCGGCGTTGTGCTCGTGATAGGGCATCAGGGGGCGGTCCAGGCCCAGGCGGGTCATCAGCTTGCCGCTGACGCGGGTGTCCTCGCACGCCACCAGATCGGCGGCGCGCAGCACCTCGACCGCGCGATAGGTGATGTCGCCCATGTTGCCGATGGGGGTGGCGATCAGATACAGACCCGGCGCCGGTTTACTTCCCGGTCGGCCCAGTCTACCCTCGGCGGCATCGTCGGGTTGATCGTTGGAGGCTTCCGGTGCGCCTTGTCGCGGCCTTGCCATTGCTCGCTGCCTTATTGGTAAGCGGTTGTCAGCAAGCAGACTTACCACCGTGGATGAGCGGAACCAAGGCTTCGCCTCCGGAAAGCGCCCGGCCCGCCGTGGTCGCGCCGCAACAACCGGCGCCGCGCGTGGTGCAATCGCCCAATTTGGCGAATCCGCTCCCGGATCAGCGCCCGGCGGTGATTCCGCCGGTGGCGTCGGAATCGTTGCCGCCGCTGCCCGGCCAGAACCAGGGCTTCGGTCCCGAGGTGGCGTCGCTGCCGCCCGCCGCCGCGCCGGTTCCGTCCCTGTTTCCGCCGATCGCCCCAGCTGCCCGCCTGATCGACAAGGAGGAAGTGCGCGCCGCGCTGCTGGTGCCGCTCAGCGGGCCGCAGGCGGTGCTGGGTCAGGCCATGTCCAACGCCGCCCAATTGGCGCTGTTCGAACTGGCCGATCCCCGCTTCAACCTGATCCCCATCGACACCAAGGGCACCGCCGAGGGCGCCACCGCCGCCGCGTCCCAGGCCCTGGCCCAGGGTGCCGACATCCTGTTGGGGCCGCTGTTCTCGCCCGAGGTCAAGGCCGCCGCGCCGTTGGCCCGCGAGCACGGCGTGCCGCTGCTGGCCTTCACCACCGACCGCAATGCGCTGGGTAACGGCGTCTATACCCTGGGCTTTCTGCCGGGGCCACAGGTGGCCCGCGTCATCGCTCACGCCCGCGCCCAGGGCAAGGAACGCTTCGCCCTGCTGGCCCGCTCCGACGATTACGGCCGCGCCATCGCCGATTCCTTCCGCGCCGCCGTCGCCGCCCAGGGCGGTCAGGTGGTCAAGGTGGAATTCTATGATCCCCAGGCCGCCGATCTGACCCCGGCGGTGCGCCGTGTCACCGATGCCGATTCGCGCGGCCGCGGCAAGGGCAAGGAAACCAACCAGGCCACCGGCCCGGTGCCGTTCGACGCCCTGATGATCCCCGATGACGGCTCGCGCCTGCGGCAGCTGGCGTCGCTGGCCACCTATTACGACGTCAATCCCGACCGCATCGCCTTTTTGGGCACCCTGTTGTGGGACGATCCGCGCCTGTCCAACGAGCCGTCGCTGCAAGGGGGCTTCTATCCGGCGGCGCCGACCAATGCCCATCAGGAGTTCGAGGCCCGCTACGGCAAGGCCTTCGGCCCCCTGCCCGGCCGCATCGGCGGCATCGCCTCCATCGCCTACGACGCCACGGCCCTGGCCGCTATCCTGGCCCGCCAGCCCCAGGGGGATTACTCGGCCCAATCGCTGACCAATCCGGCGGGCTTCGCCGGGGTGGACGGCGTCTTCCGCCTGACCGCCGATGGCACTTCAGAACGCGGTCTGGCGGTGCGCCAGATCACGGCGTCCGGTCCGCGCGAGGTCAGCCCGGCCCCGGCGGCGTTCCAGTAATTAGTGAGAGTGTGCGGGCTGCCGCCCGCGCCCGCTCGGGGTGACCCCCGAACCCCCTTTTTCACGGATTTGCAGGGAAGTGCTCGTCATGGCCGGGCTTGACCCACGGCTGTCCGGTTTAAATTTCACGCCCATTGCAGCATCATCTGATTGGGGTCGATCCGAGGTTTGGGATCGTCTCCGATCAGGCGGTCGATTCGCTTTCGGTGCATAAGGTTTGTGCGGACCAGGCGGGCGAAGGCGAG